>Ga0081478_139034_pt1 | contig 31545 bp, 34 predicted proteins | sample OctSprmetagenome_FD_70983 | JGI IMG/M metagenome (GOLD analysis project Ga0081478, IMG submission 70983) | Hot spring and microbial mat streamer communities from Octopus Spring Streamers, Yellowstone National Park, USA - T=80-84 v2 (version 2) | ecosystem: Environmental > Aquatic > Thermal... | reverse complement strand
AGGATGATAGCCAAAAAGAATTCTTATATAGTTTTTTGCTCTAATTTTAAGTTTTATTTCATTTTTATTATTCTCATCATATTGATTTATCCAAGCCCAAGTTTTGTTTTCAGGTCCAGATATATTCCAACCCTTTGGCAAATTTAAATTCCATAAATTGAAATTTTCATAATCACTTTCTATTCCACCAATCCAAATGTTTGTTTTTATTGGCACTATTTCAATTTCATATTCGTTTAATTCACTCGTAAGATTAGCTTTAACAATTGTGGTTATTGGAAACCCGTGAAAATAATAAACTGTATTACTTGATAGTTTTATATCTTCTTTGAAAATCTGTGGTCTAAAAAATATAATCCCTATTAATGAAATGATTAAAAAGTTAATTGTTAATTTTTTCAATTATGAAAATTTTAAAGATTAAAATTAATGTATTAATGCATTGTCCAATAATTCTGAAATATAGATTATTTCTTATTTTTCCCACCCACCCTGAAAATAAGGCTTCGCCTTATAAATGCCCGTTTTTCGGCAGGGGGCGAAGCCCCCTTAAATGAACCCCCAATAAAAACTATAATTTGCTAAATTTTTCATAAATTATTGATAATCAATCACTTAACATTATTTATTGGGCAAAGCACACCTAAAATGCCCTTGTCCAATAATTTTGAAATTAAAATTATTTTTATATTTTCCAAAATCAAGCTTTTGGCTTTAAAATGCTCACTTTTTGGCAAAAAGTATTAAATTATTTACCTATAAGAGATCGGTTATCCTCATAATCAGTAAAAACTTTTAAGAAAAACCTTAATATATTAGCATCTTTGGGAATATTTATTCTTTTTGCCTTGTATAAGTCATCCCCTACTCTAAATCTTCCTCTATCAAGTGTCCAAGCACTATCATAATTTGCTTCTTTAACGTATTTAACTACTAAATCGTTGTATTTACCATAAGGATAACAAAAATGTCTAATTTTAACTTTAAATTTTCTTTCAAGAATTTCCTTACTTAAAAAAATCTCATCTTTTATTTGATGCTCATTTAATTCTGTTAGAATTGGATGGGTTCTTGTATGACTTCCTATTTCCATTCCACTATTTAACCAAATTTCAATTTCATCTTCATTCATAAGTTTTTTAATCATATTAGCCTCCTTGTAGTACCACTTATTATAACTTCCAATTAAATCACTAACAATAAATAAAGTAGCAGTAAAATTAAATTTTTTCAAAATTTTAAGAGCATTTTTAAAATTATCATAATACCCATCATCAAATGTTAAAACAACTATCTTTCCAAATTTTTTACCAGTTATATAATCCCAAGCATCAGAAATTGAAAGTCCTTTATAACCAAGCATATGAATTAATTTCATTTGTAAATAAAAATTTAAAGGAGTTGTATGTAAGCTTCTTCTCCTAACTCCAAAATATGGGGGTTTGCTTATATTGTGATAACAAAGAACTGGAACAATCATTCTTTTCTATTTAATAAATCTGGTCTTTTTTGAAGCGTTCTTTTTATTCTTTCTTCTTTTCTCCACTCTTCAATTTTTTTATGGTCACCACTTAATAAGACATCTGGAACTCTATATCCCATAAATTCAACAGGTCTTGTGTAATAAGGAGCGTCTAATAAACCATCTTCAAATGAATCAGTTTCAACAGAATTTGGATCATTAACGGCACCTGGGAGTAATCTTGAAATAGCATCTATTAAAACCATAGCTGCAACCTCTCCACCTGACAAAATATAATCACCAATTGATATTTCTTCATCTATGAAAAATTCAATTCTTGCATCTATTCCCTTATATCTGCCACAAATCAAAATAATATGTTTTTTATTCAAAAGTTCTCTAACTTTTTTTTGATTTAATAACTTGCCTTGTGGAGATAGTAAAATCACATAATTTTCATCAAAACCTTCTTTTGCTTTTAATAATGCTTTATAAATAGGCTCAATCTTCATAACCATTCCACTACCCCCACCATAAGGATAATCATCAATATCTTTTGGATGTTTAGCAAAATCAACCAAATTAAAAAATCTTAACTTCAAAACATTTTTTTCTAATGCCTTTTTAACAGGTCCAAATTCCAAAAAACTATCAAAAATTCTTACAATAGCACTAATTACATCTATTGTCATATCAAATCCCTTATTTTAATTTTAATTCCAAAAATATCTAATTCATCATCAAAGCTTAAAATTTTTTTATTTCCTAAGTTATCAATATCCCAAATTTCTTCCTTATCAAGAAATATCCATATCTGCCTTTTAATACCAAATTTTAAATAATCTTCAATTTTCCTTTTTATATAACGAATAGGTTTCTTACTATCTTCTATCTCAATAACTAAATTGGGAGCTTTTTTAATAGCTTCAAAATCATCAATATATCCTTCTTTTTCCATTAAAACAATATCCGCTGCTCTTATTGTGTATTCATCTATCTTTATAGCAACCTCGTTTGTAAGTATTTCAAATTTATCTTTGATTTCAGAAAGTTTTACTATCAAATTGGCACAAACTTTACCATGTCTTTTATAAGCAGGCATTTTTTTAATCCTTTTTCCATCAACAATCTCCTCCCATTCTTTTAACTTCCCATCTAAAAAATCTTTATATGTCCAAATTTTTCTTAATTTTGTTTTCAATTCTTTTTTCTCCTTTGTTTATATTCCAATTCAATTTTTTCCGCTAATTTCATAATGCCATTTAGTAAAGCATCAGGTGTTGGAGGGCAACCAGGAACATAAATATCAACAGGAACTACTTGATCAACACCTGGAACTACTGAATAAACATTTCTATAATGGTCACCACTTATAGCACAACTTCCCATGGCAATAACCCATTTTGGATTTGGCATTTGCTCATAAAGTCTTCTTAGTCTTGGAGCCATTTTTATTGTAACAGTTCCTGCAACAATCATTAAATCCGCTTGTCTTGGTGTTGCTCTTAAAATTGAGCCAATTCTTTCAGCATCAAATTCAGGACCATATGTTGCCATAAGCTCAATAGCACAACATGCAAGTCCAAATGTTAATCCCCATGCACTTTTAGCCTTTGCCCAATTCAATAATAATGAAGTTGAAGTAATTAAAACTTCACCACCAGGAAACTTTTCAAATTTAAAAATTAAATCCTCCAAAATAGATGTCGTATTTTCTTTCTGATGAACCTGCTCTAAAACCCTAACATTTACACCATTTTTGTTGATAATTTTAAGTTTTGCCATGTTTAATCACTCCCATTTATATGCTTTTTTCCTATATAAATAAAGCCAACCTATAATTAAGATAAAAATAAAAATGAAAGTTTCTATAATAGCAAATAGTCCAAGTTTCTTGAAAACAACAGCAAAAGGAAATATGAAAGCAGTTTCTATATCAAACAAAAGAAAAAGAAAAGCAACAATATAAAATCTTATGGGATATCTTATCCAAGCATCAGTTATTGGAACTTCTCCGGATTCATAAGGTTTTAATTTATCTCCGTAATCAGTAGGTTTTGGAGAAAGAAGCTTTTGTAGAATTATCATTCCAATCGGAACAATCAAAGAAAAAATTAACATTATTAAAAGTTTGATATAAATTTCCATAGTTTGAAATTTTAAAGCAGTAATTTATTGCCTTGTCCAGTAATTCTGAAACTGCTTATTTTTCTTTATTTTCCCACCCACACTTAAATTAAGCCTTCGGCTTATAAATACCCATTTTTCGGCAGGGGGCTTTCGACCCCTTAAATAAACCCCCAATAAATTCAATAATCTTCTAAAATTTTCATAAGTTATTGGTAATCAACCACTTAACACTATTTATTGGACAAAGCAGTAATTTATTGCCTTGTCCAATAATTCTGAAATTATTTATTTTTCTTTATTTTCTCACCTACCCTTAAATTAAGCCTTCGGCTTATTAACTTCGCCTCCCGTCAATTCAATAATTTCCTAAAATTTTTATAAATTATTGATTACCAAGAACTTAACATTATTTAAATATAGATTATTTCTTATTCAATAACCCCCTATAAATTTAATAATTTCCTTAAAAGTTTTATAACTTATTGAAACTCAATTTTTCTTGCAATAGTTAAATAGCCTATATGACCTATCATAGTTTCTTTTGGTCTTGTTTTTCCTTTCCTTACAAGAATTTCTCTTTCAAGTAATTCTATTGTTTTAATATCTAAAAAATTATTATTTTTTAGTTCTTCAACAGTTTGAATGACTTGCTCAATAGTTGGTGAAATAGAAGCCCAAAATCCAGAATTTTTTAGTGCCTTATAAGCAGGCTTAACAAGTGTCCAAGGCTCGGGAACATCAATAATAACACAATCAACTCCACTAATAGGATATCCTTCAATTGAAGGATCTAATAAATGAAATTCAACGATATGTTCAAGTTTTGCTCTTTGAACATTTTTAATAGCTCTTTTTAAATGTTCTTCATTTCTTTCAAATGTCCAAACTTTTCCACTATTTCCAACAATTTTAGCAAGCATTATTGTCATAGCACCTGACCCTGTTCCCGTTTCTATAACCTTACTTCCACTTTTTAAATTAGTATGAGTAATTATATATCCTGCTTCTCTTGGATAGATTATATTAGTTTTTCTTTTTACATTTATCATAATTTCAGCATTTGAAGGTTCTAAAACATAAACTTTATATCCTTTATTTGTTAATAGGATATCACCATATTTCAAATTTTCCTTGAATTCAATATATCCAAGATGAAAAACAAATTTTTTTGAAGTTTGATATTCAATTAAGTACTTTTTATTATCCTCACTTAATAGTAAAATTAAATCTCCTTCATTTAACATTTTCCTCTATCCAATTAAGATAATCAATATTACCATCAATAATATCAAGTGCTATTATTTCGGGAACTGAATAAGGATGAATTGATTTTATAAAAGTTATTAGTTCATTTAAAATTGTTTTTTTGGTTTTTATGACTAATAATTCCTCCTCATCTTCATTTATTTCACCTTTCCACCAATATATTGAATTTATACCATTTACAACATTAACACAAGCTGCAAGCTTATTTTCTATAATTTTTTTAGCAATTTCATAACCTTTATTTTTTGGTGTTGTACACAGAACAACAATGAACATATTGAAAATTTTAAAGTTAAGTTGCTCAACTACCCTGCATTGTCCAATAATTCTAAAACTATTTATTTTTCTATATTTTCCTCACCTACCCTTAAATTAAGCCTTCGGCTTAAAAATGACCATTTTTATGCCTCGGGGGGCTTCATCCCCTTAAATTCCCCCGTAAAATAAATAATTTCCTAAAATTTTCACAAGTTATTGATTATCAACCACTTAAAACTATTTATTGGACAAAGCACACCTACCCTAAAAATAAGCTTTCCGCTTATAAACTTCGCACCCCTTAAATTCCTTAAAAAAATAATAATTTCCTAAAATTTTGATAAGTTGCTGATTATCAATCACTTAACGCCATTTATTGTACAAAGCTTTAAAATTTCAAAGCTTATGGTTTTATTCCATCCTGAAAATGTCCAAAAGATTTGTATTCTATATAAGAATGTAGCTATTCTTATAACAAGAAGAAATGTTTTTGACAGAAGGATAAACACAAAAGACTTTTTTGTTAAAGATAATGAAATGCTCATAGCAGTTTTTTATGAGAATGGTGAAATGGAAATGTTTAGCTTATCAAAGGAAATAATTGAAGAATATGAAGATATAGCAAGTAGATGGGTTATAAGCAAAGAAGATTTAGTTAATAATATCCGTGAATTTGCTCCTCATTCTGGATTTAATATAATATCTGATGTTAAAGAATTTTATGTTTATGATATTGATGATGTTTTGTGGACAAGGAATATATTATGCTAAATAAAGTTTCTGTTTATTTTCCAACTATTCAAGCTTAAAAGTTTTCTGAAATGTATTAAAATATATATCATTTACAATAAACTTGAAATAGCCAGAAGTATCAATTTTTATTGTTAAAATTGTATCTTTTGAGAATAAATTATATTCTCTAAAAAGTGTATCATTTTTAAAAATTTGAAGACTTTTTAGTTTTGTGTCATCATAAATTTCAATTTTTAGCTCTTTGTAATTTTGTTCTAAAATTTTCATAATTGGCGGGTTTTCTTCCTTTTTATAATAAACTTTAAGTTCTTGAATTTTGATATTATCGTAAATATCAGAAACTTCAAATCTAAAATTGTAAATTGATATCGTATCTGAAAAACTTTTTATTGTATCTAAAATTATATTTAGTGTGGTTTCGGGTTTGTTTATTTCAAAGTCATAAATTTTTATACCATTTACAAATAATTTTAAACTTTTTATTCTTGTGTCATCAGAAATTTTTAAATTAAATGTTATTGGAAAACTATTAAATTTTTCCAAATAGTTTATTTCTAACTTTGGACTATTTATTTCAGGCTTACCTGGGGGATAGCCAACTCTTGCACAAGATAAAACTAATAAAAATAGCAAAAACCTAATCATAATCAACATCTATAATCCTCTGTTTGTAGAGTTTATAAAACTTATTGTTTAAAGAATTATAAAAAATCAGAAAATTCTTGTTAATTTCAATAGGAAATCCTACATATTCCGAAATTTTATATCTATTTCTGTAAATAATTTTTGAATAGCTATTTTCATTTGTTATTTTTACTAATTTTTCAAGCTTACTTTCATATTTAAAAGTAATATTTTCTAAAAATTGCTCTGAAAAATGCTCAACGATCCACTTTGTAATTTTAAAAGTTATTTTAGCATCAGATAAAGCTCTATGTTTTTTACTTATTTTAATGCCAATTCTTTTTCCCATTTGATATAATGACCTTACTTTAAAAAAATCGTTTAGGTAGGATAAGTCAATAACAATTGGAAAAACAGGTATTTTATTTACTCTAAAAAGTTCATAATTTATAAATGTTAAGTCAAATTTCAAACATTTATACCCAAAAACTAAACTTCCATTTAATTTGTCTCTTATAAAGCTTGATATTTCTTCAAATGTTGGAGCATCAATTAACATCTTTTCTGATATTTTATGAACTTTATAAGCATTTTCGCTAATTTTTACTTTTGGATTTAAAAGTGTTGAGAATTCATTTATAATTTTCCAATTTTCAACTTCAATAATTCCAATTTCTAAAATTCTATCATTTCTTGGATTTATTCCCGTTGTTTCAATATCTATTATAATTTTTTTCATTACTTTAAAATTTCCTTAGCAATAATTAATCTTTGAATTTCACTTGTTCCTTCATAAATTGTTAAAACTCTTGCATCTCTATAATATCTTTGAATATCAAAATCCGTTGAATATCCAAGACTTCCGAAAATCTGAATTGCCCTATCAACTACAAAGTTAGCAGTTTCAGAAGCATATAATTTTGCCATACTTGCTTCAAGCCTACAATGTTCTCCTTTATCCTTTAAGTAAGCAGCATAATAAGTTAATAACTTGCTCGCATTAATCCTCGTAATCATTTCACTTAAATAGTATTGTATCATTTGAAATTCACAAATTTTTTTGCCAAATTGCTCTCTTTCTTTTGAATATTTTAAAGCAAGCTCATAAGCACCAATAGCCAATCCTACACTTTGTGAAGCAATTCCTATTCTGCCATCTGTTAGTAATTTCATAGCAATTTTATAACCTTCACCTTCCTTGCCAAGTATTTCATCTTCATAAGCAATATAATTATCAAGGATAATTTCAGAGCTATGAGCACCTTTAAGACCAAGTTTATTATGAATAATTCCGACTTTAAATCCTTCCCTTTTTGTATCAATTATAAAACAAGTTATTGAGTTTTTAGGGTTTTGTTTATCTCCAACTGCATAAAGTAAAATATATCTTGCTTGGGGACCATTCGTTATCCAAATTTTTCTTCCATTTATAATGAATTTATTACCCTCTTTTTTATAATTTGTGCTAATAGCAAGAGCATTACTTCCCGCATGGCTTTCAGTTAGTGCGTAAGCTCCAATTTCCTCGCCTTTAATTAATGGTGGAAGATATTTTGCTTTTTGTTCTTCACTTCCAAATTCATATATTCCATTACAAACAAGTGTATTATGAACAGAAATAATAACACCAATAGCAGGTGAAATTTTTGATATTTCTTCAATTATAATAGATGAGCTTATTGTATCTATATTATTTGCATAACCTCCTAACATACCTAATTGTCCAAGTTTTTTAATAATTTCATAAGGGAAATAATTTTCTTTTTCCATTTTATCAACTATTGGTTTTATTTCTCTTTGAGCAAATTCAGATATGGTTTTTTTAATGAGCTTTTGCTCCTCTGAAAAATCAAAGTTCATAGCTATAATTTTAAGGCAGACTTGTTATACTTTAAAATTTTCAATATGCGTAGGATTGATCTTATTAGAAAGGTTTCAGCAAGGATAGGCATACCTCAAAGAGATGTTTCTATTGTAGTAGATGCATTGTTTGAGGAAATGAAAAATGCTTTAATGAATAAAGAAAAAATAGAAATAAGAGGTTTTGGTAGTTTTAGAGTAGTAAAAAGAAAACCTAGAAAAGCAAGGATAATAAAAACAGGACAGGAAATAATAGTTCCTCAAAGGTTCACAATTAAATTTAAACCATCTAAAAACCTTTCTATAAAAGGAGGTTGAAAATTATGCCTTGTGGAAGAAAGAGAAAGCTGAAAAAAATAAAAAGACATAAATTTAAAAAGAGAAGAAAGAAGATGAGACATAAAAAGAAAAAGTGAAAATTTTTTTTATTGTTGGAGCAAGACCAAATTTTGTAAAATTAAATCCAGTATATAAAACATTTTCAAAGGAATTTAAAAATTTAAAAATAATTCACACAGGACAGCATTATGATTATGAATTAGATAAAGCTTTTTTTGAAGATTTTGAAATACCAAATCCTGACTACTATTTAAATGTTGGCTCTGATACACATGCTAAACAAACTGCGAAAATTATGATAAAATTAGATGAATTGTTTGATGAAGATAAACCTGATTGGGTATTTGTTTTTGGAGATGTAAATTCTACAATTTCTGCAAGTTTAACTGCAATAAAGAGAAATATAAAAATTGCTCATGTTGAGTCAGGTTTAAGAAGTTTTGATTTATCTATGCCTGAAGAAATAAATAGAATTTTAACAGATAGAATATCCAATATCCATTTTGTTAGTGAGCCTTCTGGTGTTTTGAACTTATTAAAAGAAGGAATTAGTCTAAAGTCTATATATCTTGTAGGAAATACTATGATAGAAAGTTTAATTAGTGTTTTAAAAATTGTGGATGATAGATTTAACAATTTAAGTGAGAAATTTAAAATAAAGGAAAAAAATTATGCCATTTTAACCCTTCACAGACCATCAAATGTTGATAATTTTGAAAAATTTAGAGAAATAATGGATACTATTCAAGAAATATCAAATTATATAAAAATAATTTTTCCTGCTCATCCAAGAACACTTAAAAATTTAAAACATTTTGATTTTAAAAATGTATTGATTACAAAACCTTTAAGATATTTGGATTTTATTTCATTATTGAAATTTTCAAAGTTCGTTCTTACCGATTCAGGAGGAATTCAGGAAGAAACAACTTACCTTAAAATTCCATGTTTAACACTTAGAGAAAACACAGAAAGACCAATTACAGTTGAAAAAGGAACAAATGTTCTCGTTGGAACAAGTAAAGAGAAAATTATTTATCACTTTAATGAAATTATGAATAATAATTTTAAAAAAGGCTTAGATATTGAGTTTTGGGATGAATTTGTTTCTAAAAGAATTTTAAATGCTTTTATAAATTATCTATCAAACTTGCTTTAAAATTTTCAAGGTTTCGTTTTTAAAAAGTGAATGTTAGATACAAAATTTTTAACAAAATTTCAAATTACATCTTTTAAATATATCTTTTCAATGCTTCTGTCTGATATCTTGGCTATTGCTATCTCAATAAGTGCTGCTTTTATCTTAAAATTTGGGAATTCTTATTTTGAATTTCAAAACCGAGTAAAGGAAATGCTAATTATAGCATTTTTTATCATAACGATTTTCTTTATAAAACGTCTATATACTCAAAGAAGATTATTTTATGAAGAAAGTAAAGATATTATAGAAGGATTGTTTTATTCGTTTGTTCTTATTTTTAGTATTTATGCTATGACAAAAACAAAACCCGATTTTTCAAGATTATTTCTTAGTTATTCAATAATGTTTTGTGCTTTCTTTGTTCCTTTATTTAGATTTATTACAAAACGTGTTTTAAATGGTTATTTGAAAGAAAAAATTTTGATTATTGAAGGTCCTGATAGTGATAAAATTTATGACTTTTTTAGAAAGGAATGGTATTTGGCTTATGAGCCTGTTGGAATTGTAAAGTTTTCAGAAATTGAAAAATATAAGGGTGAAGTTTTTAATGTTGTTATTCCAAGATTACCATTTTTAAATGAATTTTATAATGAAATATCAAATTTATCTTTAAAATTCAAAAGAATATTTTATGTTCCTGATATTTCTGGACTTTCATTTACAAATCAAATATTACATTTTTCAATTGCTCAAAATTTACCAATTTTTGAAACTTCAACAAAATTTGATTCACAAATAAACAGAATTATAAAACGAACATTTGATATTTTATTTTCTCTATTAGTTATCCTTATTCTTCTTCCATTTTATATTTTTATTGCTATTTTGGTTAAAATCTCTTCAAAAGGTCCAATTTTTTATAAACACAAAAGAATAGGCAAAGATGGAAAATGTATAGAAATTTATAAATTTAGAACAATGTACGAGAATGCTGATGAGATGCTTAAAAAAATTCTTGAAAATGACGAAAATCTTAAAAAAGAATGGGAAACTTATTATAAATTGAAAAATGACCCAAGAATAACACCCATTGGAAAAATTTTAAGAAAATTCTCCTTAGATGAATTACCTCAATTCTTTAATGTCCTAAAAGGAGACCTTTCAGTTGTCGGACCAAGACCTGTCGTTAAGGATGAACTTGAAAAATATTATGGAGAATTTAAAAAATTTTATCTTGCAGTAAAACCTGGCATTACAGGATTATGGCAAGTTAGTGGTAGGAATAATACAACATATGAAGATAGAGTTAAGCTTGATACGATATATGTAATAAATTGGTCATTATGGCTTGATATAATTATTATTCTAAAAACATTAAAAGTCATAATTAAAAAGGAAGGAGCTTACTAATTTTTTGATGTTTTATCTTTATAAAATCATAAAAGGTTTAGTTTTTCCGCCTGGCATTTTCATTTTAATTTTTTTATTAAATTCTTTTATTGTTAAAAACAAAGTTCTAAGGATTCTAAATTTACTATCCGCTTTAATTTTATATATTATTTCAATTTCACCGACAACTGACTTAATAAAAGAATTTCTAAAGGTAAAAGTTAATACTAACTTCCAAAAACCAGATGTAATTTTTGTATTAGGTGCTGGACTTTCTGATGAAAGTGTTTCAAGAATTGTAAAGGCATATGAGTTATATAAAATTTATAATGTTCCAATTGTAATATCGGGTTATAAAATTGAAGCGAAAATGATGAAAAGTAAATTGTTAATGTTTTCAATTCCTGATAGTATGTTAATTTTGGATAGTTTAGCAAGAAACACTTTTGAAAATGTTCAAAATTTCAAAAAAATTTCAAAAATTAAAAATTTTAAGAATGTAATTGTTGTTAGTTCAGATTATCATTTAAAAAGAATTGAGAAAATTTTTAAAAACTCAAATTTAAATTTAAAGTTTGTTCCATCTAATCAAATTGACTGGACAGCTAAAACGATTCTTGATATTGTTCCTTCTTATGCTTCTTTTAGCAGAAATATTCGTTATTTGAATGAAATTATTGGTTATTTTTTGATAAAGTAGAAAAAAATATGCTTTGAACAATAAATAGTGTTAAGTGGTTGATAATCAATAAGTTATAAAAATTTTAGGAAGATTATGGCTTTTATTTGGGGAGTTTTGTTAGGGGGCAAAGTCTCCTTGCCGAAAAATAGGCATTTTCAAGCCAAAGGCTTAATTTAAGGGTGGGCGAGTAAAATAAGAAATAATCATAACTTTCAGAATTACTAGACAATGCATTTTATGAATACTTTAAAATTTTGCTCTATATGTTTAAATTTCAAAAATTTACACATCCAATTTTTGGCTCAAATTCATATGTTATTTATAAAGAAAATGATTGTATTATAATAGACCCAACAGATATATCATCAAAACATATTATAAATTTCATAGAAGCAAACAAATTAAAACCAATATGTATTATAAACACTCATGGACACTTTGACCATATAAGTGGCAATGATATATTAAGAGATTATTTTAAAATTCCTCTTTACATTCATAAAGAAGATGAAATAATGCTTTTTAATCCACAATTAAATTTTTCCTCATTTATTGGAAAGCCTATTATTATAAAGCCTCCTGATAACTATATAGATGAAAACGATGAAATAATGAGCTTTAAAATTTTACATATGCCAGGACATACACCTGGCAGTATATGTTTGAAATGTGAAAATTTAATTATTGTAGGTGATTTAGTTTTTTCTAACTCCATAGGTAGAATAGATTTACCTCTTTCTGATATTAAAAAAATGAAAAAATCTTTAAGGAGATTTTTGGAAATTATAAATGAAAAACAAGTTATTTTAAGTGGTCATGGTAAAATTTTCAATTTGGAAGAGCTTAAAAAAGAGAATGAGATATTATGGAGCTTCTTAAATTCATAGATGAATTTATAGATTATTTGATGTCAGAAAGAGGTTATAGTTATCATACGCTTGATGGTTATAAGAGAGATGTTTATAGATTTATAGCTTTTATTGAATCAAATAATTATGATATTGAAAATTTGGATGTTGATGAAGTACAAAAATTTGTAAATTATCTTTCAAAACTTGGTTTTTCTGCTTCTTCTATTGAAAGATGTATAGCAGCAGTTAGAACATTTTTAAAATTCCTTTATGTTTATCATAATATAAACACATCATTTATTCAACTTATTGAAATTCCAAAGAAAGAACAATATATTCCTGATGTTATGACAGTTGAAGAAGTTGAATTACTATTAGAGCAACCTGATATTTCAAAACCAAGAGGTTTAAGAGATAGAGCAATTATGGAAGTTCTTTATGCTACAGGATTAAGAATTAGTGAAGCATTATCACTTAAAATTTATGATATAAATTTTGATGAAAATATCATTAGGGTTTCTGGAAAAGGCTCAAAAGAAAGATTTGTTCCATTTGGAAATATAGCTAAGGATTTTCTTTACAATTACTTAATAAATGCAAGAAGTTATTTTATAAAAAATAAAGATAATGGTTATGTATTTTTAAATTCAAAAGGTGGGAGACTTTCAAGAATAGGATTTTGGAAAATTTTGAAAGAATATGCTATGAAAATAGGACTTGAACATAAAGTTCATCCACATGTATTTAGACATTCCTTTGCTACTCATATGCTATTAAATGGCTGTGATTTAAGAGTTTTACAAGAGATATTAGGTCATGCGTCAATATCAACAACCCAAAGATATACATATATTTCATTAGCTCACATAAAGGAAGTTTATAAAAAATATCATCCAAGAGCATGATTAGGGTTCTTGGTATAAATGGCTCTCCAAGAGGCAAAAAATCAAGAGGATACTTTTTATTAGAAAAAGCACTTGAAGTTTGTAGAAATTTATCAGCAGAGGTTGATATTATTCATCTTTCAAATTTATATATTGAGCATTGCTCTGGTAATTATAGTGAAAATAGAGAACTTTGTAATGTTGAAAATTGTATTAAAACAAATGACAATTTTAAATTTATTTTGAATAAAATGCTAATGGCAGACGGAATTATATTTTCTACATCAGTTCAATGGTTTTCTGTATCTTCCCTAATGAAAACATTAATAGATAGATTAACAAGTGCTGAAAATAAAGAAAAGTTATTTGATGGTAAAGTGGCAGGTTTTATTGCGGTTGCGGAAGAGGATGGTGCTATAAATGCGATATTACAGATGGTTTCAGCATTTAACTTTATGGGTTTTTTAATACCTCCTTATGCTTTTGTTTATAGTACTGGATTTTATGATGATATAAGCAAGGATATTGAAGCAATTGAGGATGCTAAAAGATTAGGAAGGAACATTATTTTAGCAATTCAATCTATTAAAGAAGTAAAAAACTGGTGGTCAATTGAATAGAGATATATTAAGTTTAACATTCGCAAGATTAATTATGGCTTTTGGTTATTCAATTGCATTTCCATTTTTATCAATTTATTTATATGAAGTTAGAAATTTATCTATGAGTTTGATAGGCTCTATTCTTGGTATATCAACAATTTTTGGCATTATTGGAAGAATTCTTGGAGGATTATTATCTGATTATTTTGGCTCAAAAAATGTTTTAGTTATTTCATTTTTTATAAGGTCATTTATATTCCTTTCAATTAGTATTGTAATTGCTTTTAATCTTGATTATAGATTATTTATTCCAATTTTAATTTTAAATTCATTGTTTTTTAGTATAAATATGTCTAATCTTGATACACTTGTTGCTCAATTAAGTAAAGAGGAAGATAGAAACTTGGCGTATAGTATAAATAGAGTTGGTGTTAATTTGGGTTGGTCGCTAGGTCCTGCTATTGGAGGTGTAATAGCGGTAAAATCATTTTCATTATTATTTTTTATATCATTTCTTGCTACGATTTTTTCATCAATAATGCTTCAATTAACAATTCCAAATACTAATAAAACATTAAAATCTTTTGAATTTCCAATTAAGGATATTCTAAATAATAGACAATTTTTATTGTTTTCCTTGTTTTCTCTTGGTTTCTTTATTACAATGTCTCAACTAATTTCAACACTTTCCGTATATGCTACAAGTTTTGTTAAAATTAGCAAAAATGAACTTGGTATTTTATATGCGATAAATGGTTTATTGGTTGTATTCTTACAAATTCCTATTTCAAATTATATTGAAAAAATTGACGAAAAGAGAGCATTAGTAATTGGAACATTTTTCTATTTTATAGGTTATTTATCAATTGGTTTTGCTAATGATTTTTATCATCTTTTAATTTCAATTATAATAATTACGATTGCTGAAATGTTCGTTGTTCCTTCTGCACAAACAATAGCAAGCATATTATCAGATAAAAATAAATTGGGAAGTTTTATTGGATTTTTTGGATTATTTCAAGGATTAGGATGGGCTATTGGTCCAATAATAGGTGGTTTTTTTATGGATATTTTTAAATCAAATCATATTCTTATATGGTCATTTATAAGTTCTTTTAGTTTAATAAGCTCAATTTTATTTTTATATTTATTTAAACGTTTGCCTTAAAATTTTCATTAGTGATGAGAGGAAGAACAATTTTAAAAATAAAAAAAGCGGTTATAAAATCGGTTATAAAGAGTGGTTTTGATGGTGTTAGAATAAAAAACATAGCAAAGGAAACAGGCTCATCTGAGGCACTCCTTTTTAAATACTACAAGGATAAAAACCATCTAATAAGAAGTGTTTTTAGAGATATTGCGAATGAGTTTTATAACTATATAAAAGAAAAAGTTGATAAATCCGATGAAAAAATAAATGCTTTTATTGATAGTTTTATAGATTTTGCAGTTTCAAAAAAGAACGAATTTTTATTTGTTTTAAAAATGTATCAATTTCATTATGATAAGTTCATAAAGAAAACACCTAAACCAATTGATATATTAAGAGAAATAGCTCCTGATGGAAAGTATGGGAAGGCAATGACAGTTGCTTTCATTGCTTCAATACTCACAAGAATGTTAGAATTTTATTTAAATAATCAAATAGATGATGATATTGAGAAATTAAGGAAAAGCATAAAGGAGGTTATAAATAACATTTTATAATGTCATTAAAATTACAAATTTTTTTAATCTCTTCATTCTCTCTAATTATTTTATCATCATTTGTTGTTTCAGGAATAACGATAAACAAAATTAAATACGAGATTAAAAATTATAGTTATGTTCTTTCAAATGCTTTAAGCTCTGCTTTAATCCTTGGCTCTGAAAATGTTGAAAATATTATTAGAAATATACCATTTGGAATAATTATAACGGACCAAAATGATAGCATAAAGTTTTTTAGAAACTTCAAAAGCCATGAAAATTTAAATAAAATTAAAGAAAAATTAAGAAAAAAAAATCAATATGCGGAAATAATATATGAAGATTTTAAAATTGGGAGGGTTTATTATGATGAGCCAAAATCAATTTTTTATTTATCAGTCCTCCCATATATTCTTATGATTATTGCTATAACGACTTTAATCATTATTATTATAGCATTAAGAAATGCTCAAAAATATGAGGAAGAAAAATTTTATTCAACATTTGCCAAAGGGCTTGCTCATCAGATGGGAAATCCCCTATCATCATTAATAGCAAATTTTGAGCTTCTTAAAAGAGGAGAGGATAGATTTTTTGATATTGAAAATGATTTAAATAAATTATCTTCAATTTTAAAAAGATTTTCTAAAATTGGAAGCTCAATAACTTTAAAACCAATTCAATTAAAAGATACAATTTTAGGTGCTTATAATAATTTAAAGGGAAAATTCCAAAATGAATTAAACTTAACTATTAATGGAGATTGTTTAATATATGGAGATTTTGAATTGTTAGAGTGGGTTTTTGAGAACTTTTTAAAGAATAGTTATGAAGCAAATAGCAAAAATGTAAGAATTGAAATTACAAGTGATAAAAAATTTCATATTATAGATATTATTGACGATGGAAATGGGATAAATCCCTCTATAAAAGATAAATTATTTTCAAGAAATATAACTACAAAGGAAAAAGGATGGGGAATTGGTCTTATTCTCTCAAAAAGAATTATTGAAATGCACAAAGGTAAAGTAAAATTGATTGAAAGCAAGAAAGGATTTACAAAATTCAGAATACTTTTCCCTTTAAAATTTTACTATGACTGAAAAGGAGATTTTAGAAATCATAAAAAGGCATCCCGAAGTCATATTAGAGATTATTTATTCAAGCTCAGTAGCAACAAAGCAAGACATTAAAATTTTATATAGCAAATTAAGTTTAAATTTAGGAAAAAAGCTTGAAAAGGCATTAGAGAACAAACTTGAAGAAAAAAGACTTGAAATTGAAAAAACAATAAAAATAGAAATAGAGAAAATAAGGAGCGAATTTCAATTAGAAATTGAAAAATTAAGAGCGGAAAGCAACGAAAGAATGAATCAAATGGAAAACCAAATTAGATTGGAGATTGAAAAGTTAAGAAGTGAAAGTAATGAAACGATTGAAAAATTAAGAGCAGAAAGTAATGAGAGAATTAACCAAATGGAAAATCAAATTAGACTTGAAATTGAAAAAATAAGGGCTGAAAGTAATGAAAGGATGAACCAAATGGAAAATCAGATTAGATTAGAAATTGAGAAAACGAGAGCAGAAAGTAATGAAAGAACGAATAGATTAGAAAGTCAAATAAAATTAGAAATTGAAAAATTAAGGTCTGAAATGGAAATTAAATTACAAGCTATGAAAAATTCATTGTTAAAATGGATTATTGGCTTAATTTTAGGTCAAACAATCGCTATTCTAATTGCCATAACTTTGAAATGAAGAAAAATTAAAGGTATTTTTAAACAAATTCAAAATATAAATGATAGTGTAATTTACAATATGGACATTTAAAATTTGAATTTAAATAATCATAAAATTGCTTTTTTATTAAAATCATTTCTATTCCATTTTAAAAGGATAATAAATTTCACAACTATAGTTCCAACAATTTTCATATTATTATTAAGTCATCTTGCTTAATTGTTGTTATAACTGCCTTATTGTCTTTAATATAAACATCAATTTCAAGTCTTATGCCAAACTTTCCATCTATATATATGCCAGGCTCAATAGAAAATAAACAGCCATTTATTATTCTCCTATTATCATGTGTTTCAAAATTATCTATATTTACATTAAAGTAATGAACAAATTTTCCAATTGAATGACCTGTTCTATGAATAAAATAATTTCCATAACCTTTTTGAGTAATATAACTTCTTACAACATCATCCACTTCATAACCAAAAATTTCCAAATTTTTTTCTAATTTACTATTTATATATTCAACTGCCAAATCCCTAGCGGATTTTACTATTTCAAAAACTTTTTTATACTCATCAGGAACTTTATTTCCATAATATCCAACCCATGTAATATCATAATAAATACTATTTTCCTGATTTAGTCTTGCCCAAATGTCTATTAAAAATGGATTTTCTTTCTCAATTTTTTTTGATTTATCTTTTGTAGGCATATAATGAGGATTGGAAGAATTTTCACCAATCGCAAAAATTGGAAAATCACCATCAGTTGTTAAATTATTTTCAATTAACTTATTGTAAATAAAATCACTCACTTCAAACTCATATTTAAATTTTCCTAAATTATTAAATACCTCAAATAAAGCACTTTTTATAATTTCACCTGCTTGATAATGTGTTTTAATTTCACTTTCTGAAATAATAAAAAACATTTGAACTAAATCAGCAGATGAAACAATTTCCACAGATAAACTTTTAATAATTTCATAAGTCCCAGCATCAATAATTGAAATATATGGAATTGAGGAATTTTTTGAATATTCCATAGCAATCGTTTTAGAATTTTTTAGAATTTCTTTTAGTTTTTCAATCATTTCTTTCCAAGTTGAATATAATAATTTTTTACCTTCTAAATGCTCAAGTTTATTAGGCTCAACTCTTGATAATAGTTTAATTGGTTCTCCATCTTTTGGAATAAAATAAAACCATCTTCTTGTAAAATGTTCTCTTGGATTTATATTCAATATCATCTGAGCTATGTAATTTCTATTTTGAAAGTTATAAAATAACCATCCATCTAAATTAAATTTTCTTAAAAGTTCTTGAATTTTATCTATTAAGTTATTCCCCATCATAACCAATACCAATATCTCCTAATCTCCAAAAACTATTATTCTTACATTTTGATTGAGAAGGATAGTTATCATTTCCTGAAATATCAATAAATAACCCTATACCAAAAAAATCTCTTTGGCTACTTAAATTCTGACTTGCTCCACAGCTTAAATGATACTCGGTAAAATTATAACTATCATTTCCACTATTATCTATAAAAATTCCAAGTCCATTTGCTATACTATTTCCAATCCCTCCTGAAACATAATAAATATCATTTCCACTTTTCTCATAAAAGAATCCAATTGAAAAATCATGACCACTACCAATTGATGGACCTGCTTTAAAAATATAAATATCATTACCTGATAAATCAAAAAAAGAGCCAATTGCAATATGAATACCAGCTCCTAATCCATATTCAACACCAATATATCTATCATTACCACTTGAATCAATGAAAATTCCCGTTGAATACCAATAAGCACTACCAATACAATAAGTTCCACAATTATATAAATCATTTCCTTCATAATCTACGAAATATGAAAATCCACCTGCTATATCTTCTCTAATTCCTATTGAAAACCCTAATCCAAATCCATAAAATTCATTTTTCCATAATGGCTTATGCTCATAAAACCTTCCCAAAAAGTACATATCATTTCCCTTTAAATCTTGAAATATACTTATTCCCCATATACTACTAAAAGATAAAGCCCTATTCACAGCTCTATAAATATCATCCCCTTCATCATCAATAAATATAGAAATTCCATAAAAACTTGAAGAGATAGAAAATCTGCCAACATCATAAATATCATCTCCTGATTTATCTTCAAAGTAAGATATACCTAAAATTGTTGAAGATAGGCAAAAATCTGAACATTTATAAATATCATCACCTTCATTATCATAGAAAAAGACTGCTCCATATTCACTATAAATTGAATAATTATTAAGCTCATATTTATCATTTCCTTCAAGATCAATAAAAGCACAAATTCTTATATTTGATTGACAAACTTTTTTATAATTTTGAGAACCTTTGGTATTTATATAAATAAAATCACTATCAGAAGGCATTAAGCTATCAGTAATGACAATTTTCCCAAATTCCGTTTCATATAAAAAATTAATATCTTTACCTTTAAGTGATTTTACAGCTTCTTTAAGCTCTAAGAATGCATTTAATAAAACCAAATTAGCATAAAAAAAATTCTTAAAATTAAACTTTGAAAGACAACTTATAATACTATCCTTAGAGATAGTTGAACTATCATTTAAAACTTGTTCCTTAGCAAACTTAATTAAACTTTCAATTTCATCTAAACTAACATTTGAATGCTCTAAATAAAAAGAATAAATTTTTGATGTTTGAATAAATTTTATTAGGGCATTTTGAATTTTAATATCAAAAGATGAAAATAAGGTATCAGGATTAAAAACAATAGAATAAGGACCTGTAATGTTTAAATTGTAATAATCATTTAAAATTGTTTCAATTTGTAAGAATATATTTTTTTGAAGAAGTTTAAAAGCAATAGTATCTATCTTAAAAGGTCTTTTTAAAATTTCAATAAAGCCTTTTGGTTTTAAATTCGTTTCAACAGAGACATCTTTCTTATATCCTAAATCATTTATATTTAGTCCATAATTTAAAAGTGCTTTTGAAACATAAAAATAATCTACATTACTTAAAATGGAGGGACCCATAAAGGTCCCTACAAAGAACCCCACTTTTTGATAAAATCCTCTTTACCCAAGCGATAATAATCAGCATTCTTTTCCTTAAAATGAGACCACTCAGCTGGAACATCATTCTCTTGATATATAGCACTAACAGGACATACCGAAGCACAAGCACCACATTCTATACAAGTATTAGGGTCTATATATAGTTGCGTAGTCTCATCCCAATTCTCATCTTTTCTTGGATGTATAGCATCAACGGGACAAACTTGAACACACTCCCCACTCTTCGTTCCTATACAAGGTTGCGTTATCACATATGCCATAGCTTGAAAATTTTAAAGGGTAATTTAAAAAATATAATTTCTTATCTCTTTTAATGCTTCTAAAAATTTATCTATCTCTTCAAGTGTATTATATAAATATAAGCTTGCTCTAACCGTATTATTTGCTCTTAGTCTTCTTAAAAGGGGTTGAGCACAATGATGACCACTTCTTACAAATATATTTTTATAATCTAAATAACTTGCCACATCATGAGGGTGAATGTTTTTGACATTAAAAGCAACAATACATAATCTATCTTTTGTATCTTTTGGACCATATAATTCAATAAAATCTAAATTTAAGATATTTTCTAACATATATTTTAAAAGTTTTTGCTCATGCTCGTATATATTTTCAATTCCAATTTCATTTAAATAATCAATGGCATATCCAAAAGCAATAGCATCTACAAAGTTAGGTGTTCCCGCTTCATATTTATAAGGTAATTTATTAAATGTTGTATGAAATAAATCAACATTTTCTATCATATCTCCACCAAATAAAAATGGAGGTAATTTTTCTAATAATTCTTTCCTTGCCCATAAAACACCAATACCTGTTGGACCAAGCATTTTATGTGCTGAAAATGCTAAAAAATCACAATTTAATTTCTTTACATCTACCTTAATATGAGGAACACTTTGACAAGCATCAACAATAATAAATATATCTTTAAATTTTCTTGCGAAGTTTATAACTTTTTCAATAGGTTGAATAATTCCTGTTATATTTGAAGCATGCCCAATTGCTAAAATTTTAGTTCTTTCAGTTATTATTTCTTCTAAATTTTCTAAATTTAATCTTCCATCATCATAAACATCTATATATTTTAGTTTAGCTTTTTTTCTAATGGCAAGTTGTTGCCATGGAACTAAATTTGAATGATGCTCTGATATTGTAATAACAATTTCATCATTTTCATTTATATAATCAGAAAGAATATAAGAGCATAAATTTATTCCTTCTGTTGCATTTCTAACGAAAATTATTTCATCTGAATTAGCATTTATGAATTTTGCTATTTTTTCTCTTGAATTCTCATATTCATCTGTAATTTTTACTGAAATTTTATAAACACCTCTATGAACATTAGCATAAAAATTCTCATATATTTCTTTAATTTTTTCTATTACAATACTTGGTTTTTGTGTACTTGCAGCATTATCAAAATATATAAAGTTATTTTTCAAAAATGGAAAATCACTTCTTATTTTTTCTAATCTCATAGATTTTAAAATTTTAAAGCACTTGTTATTTGCTTTGTCTAGTAATTCTAAAATATAGATTATTTCTTATTTTTCTCCACCCACCCTGAAATCAAGCCTTCGGCTTTAAAAAACCCCATTTTTTAAAAAACCCCATTTTTTGACTTGGGGGGCTTCGCCCCCCTTAAATTCCCCCCAAAAAACAATAATTTCCTGAAATTTTTATAAGTTATTGATAGTTAATCATTTAACACTATTTATTAGACAAAGCAGTTATTAAATGGATTGTCTAATAATTTTGGAATTGTTTATTTTTCTATGTTTTACCACTCACCCTGAAATCAAGCCTTCGGCTTATGAACTTCACCCCCATTAAATCAATAGTTTTAGAAAATTTTTTATAGCTTATTGATTATCAAGAACTTAACACTATTTATTGGACGAGGCACTTATTAAATGCCTTGTTTAGTAATAAGGCTTCGCCTTATAAATGCCCGTTTTTTGACTCGGGAGCTTTCCCCTGTAAAATAAATAATTTCCTAAAATTTTGATAAGTTGCTGATTATCAATCACTTAAACATTTTGTCCAACTAAATCAAGGATTTTTATAAAGATATTTGATTAAGATATTACTTATTAAATTGTAGTTTATAGGACCTTTGAAATGATAAATGATATTGCCTTGTTTGTCTATTATAATTGTTTCTGGAACACCTGTTATTCCATAATCTACACTTATTGGACTATCTTTGGAATATAAGTTTAAGAACTTTAAATTGTAATCTCTAATAAATTTAAGAGCATTTTCTCTCCTATCCCATATGTTAATGCCAATTAAAATAACACTATCTTTTAAGTTATCATATATTTTATTAAGTTCATTTGCTTCTTCTTTACAAGGCTCACACCAACTTGCCCAAAAATTTAGAATTATTATCTTTCCTTTAAAATCATCTAGACTTAAACTATCATTTAAATTATCAATTCTTGGCAGTTTAAAATAAGCTGCTTTTCTTATCAATTTTGAATTTTCAGGTTTTTTTGTTTGTAAAGCAAAAATTAAAAATATCAATAAAATAATTATAGTTGATAGAATTATAAAAATTTTAAAGGGTTGTTTTGTCAAGGATAAATTTTAAAGTGCCTTTTAAAACTTCAAACGATAACCAATACCAATTGTATAAGTATTTTCTTTTCTTTCACCAAAAGCAGATAAATTTGGTTTTAAAAAGTATTGAACTCTTAAATTGTAAGCATCTGGATTTTGAATATCTGTACTTAACTTTAAATATAATTTTTCAGTTATATAACTTCCAAGTGTTATAAGAGCATTATTTCCAATAGGTATGAATGTTAATTCATCAAAATTGAATTTTTTTCTTATATTTCTTGTTAGAACTTGTTGAGCTAAATTTATACCTCTCTCACTAAATCCCCCACTTAAAACTAAATTTAAAATTTCAAATTGACTTCTACCCTTTTTTGAAAACAATTCAAAATATGGATTTTCAAGTGTTCCCATAACATGAGCAGTAATTGTATCATCATAAATTTCCGCTTCACCAATTATATCAAGATTTATCTCATTTCTCACAACATTTATTTTTCCTTCAATTATCTTAAAATTTTTATTTAATGTGTATAAATAAACATTTCCTTTTATAATGTTAAAAGAACCTTCAAAGTATTGTCCAACATCACTTGTTTTTTGTAGAATTAAGTTCGCTGACAATTCCGCATCAACAAGCTCATTACTGAAAAAAATTCTTCTATCAGCAGTTATCGTTATATAATATCTTAAAGGATTTGGTGCTTCTGGTTGACTTTTTGCCTTATATCCAACAGGATAATTTACATACCCTTGATCAATATTCAAATTACCTTCAATACTTAAACTTGGAAACTTGCCTGATAATTTCAAAAAACCACTTATAAAGAATTCTGTCCAATCATCCAAAGAAAAATAAAATTTACTCATTTCCATCGTTAAATCAAAATTTATATCTTTAAACTTATTTGAAAAAACAATAAAACCATTTATTTTCAAAATTCCAGATTTTGAATTATTTAATATAAAGTCATTAACTTTAATAGTATTTTTATAAAAGTTTAGTGAGCCATCTAAACTTTTAAATTCAATTTCAAAGGGTGTAAAAGCCAAATTCTTTGAATGAATTTTAGCATTTCCTGAAAGTGATGGTGAAATTAAAGAGCCTGAAATTTTTGCTTTTCCTTCAATATAACCTTCATCAATAACAACATTAGGAAATAAAAAAGGCTCAATAATATCAACAGGAAATCCATTAAACGAAACTTCCCCACCTATATTACCTTCTTCAAGTGTTATGGAAAATGGATTTAATTTTAAAACTGATGATAAAACTAAATTACCTTCAAATGTTCCACTTTTATCAGAAATTTTAAAGTAATCAACATTTATTTGCTTATCATAATAATAAATTGAAGAATATAATTCATTAAATAAAAATTTTTTGAATTGAGCATTATTTAAATCTAAATTCAAGAATAGTTTTGGATTTGATAAGTCCCCTTTAATTCTCAGAGCAACATATCCATCAAATCTAACACTATCAATTTTAAAAACTTTTAATAACTTTTCATAATTAAAATTTGAGCTAATAAAAGTTAAATCAACATTTTGGCTATCCAAAACCAATTCAAAAATTATATTTTCATTTCTCGCTTTTAAATAATTATAATTTTTATAACTTTCAAATAATCCATCTTCAAATTTAATTATTGTATCACCATTTAGAAAAACGAAATTGAAATTTGATTTTATTGTATCTTTTAAAATGATATTTCCAAAAACATTTAATTTTCCATATTTACTAAAAGCAATTATTGAAAAATCACCTTCATCTTGATATTTTTTAAAGAAAATATATGAGCTATCTAAAATTAAACTATCGTTTGTTTTTAAACTTAATAATTTTGTTTGAAAATTAATGAAACTATCAATTAAATGAATTTTATAAATGCCACTTTCAAGATGATAATTTTCATAAGACAATTTAGAAAAATTACCATCACCAAAAATTTCAAAATGATTTTTTTCAATTTTTAAATTTCCAAGAAAATTACAAGAGCCTTTTATAAAATTGTTAAATTTCCCTAAATTTACATAACTTAAATTTAAATTTAAATTCCCTTTTTGTTTCTCTAAATTATAACTTCCAACAATTTCACCAACCACATTTTTATCATTTATTATGAGTTTTGAAATTTCAAAATTTTTGTAATTCTTTGAATATATTGTGCCACTTAAATTTTCAAAATTGAATGTATCATAAATAACTTTCGTATTGCTAAATGTTATATTCAAATTGCTATTGAAATTACCATAAATGTTGAAATTTCCTGTAATTTCAATAACTTTATCAGGCTTTAATTTTGATATTTTCGCATTTATATTAAAGCTTGTATCAAAAACAAAACCACTTAATAAAATTTTTCCATTAAGAAAATTAAATTTTCCTTCATTTATAAAAATTGTATCGTTCTTAAACTTTAAGCTAACATTGAAATTGTAAATTCTATTACTTTCAAATGTCAGGCTATCTCCAACACTAAATAACTTTAAACTTTCTATTTCAATTTTGCTAATGATATTATAAAAGTTAAATGTCTTAAATTTTATAAATTTTGAATTTAAAATAACAACTTTTTCATTTGGGAAAAATTCAAAGTTTAATTTTTCAGCTCTTAAACTATCAGCATATAAATCAGAAATTGTAAAAATACTATCAGAGTAAATTTTTATTTGTGAATTTAAGCTATCTAAATTTTGATGAATTGTTTTATTTTCAGATAAATTGTAAGCATTTAATTTTATTAAAATTGCTTTTCCATCTGATTTTATACTTGAATAAATTTTTTGGGCATTTATATTTAAATTATTAACTATTAAATGTATTTCGTTAAATTCAATGTTTCTTATTTCAAATTTTTCAAATGAGCTTTTAGAGGATAATCCTGCTGTGTCTCTTTTTAAATTATTTTCAAAGCTATCAACATTAAAAACAACATTATAAGCTGAAATTTTATAAATTGTTTTTCTTTTTAATAATTCGGAAATAGAGAATTTTATTTTTAAAGAATCAACTTTTAAAATTGTTGGAATTTCAAAATTGGATATTGAAATTTCTTTTAAGCTTATTGAAAGTGTTTTATATGTAAGTGGTTTTCCTAATTTTTTTTCTATTAAATTGCTTAAAAATTTATCTAAATTTTGAAAAAAATAAAAAATTGAAATCCCTATAATAATTAAAAGAAGTAAAAGAAGGGCAATTAAGCCCTTGGCAATTTTCTTAAACACTTGGTACAGACCTTAACTTTTCTTTTACTCCCATTTACAATAGCTGTAATTTTATGTAAGTTTGGTTTAAATTTTCTTGAACTCTTCTTATTTGAGTGGCTAACTCTATTTCCAAATACAACACCTTTACCACATATTTCACACTTTCTTGCCATACGAAAATTTTAAAGGATACTTTTTTAATCAGACAAACTTTAAAATTTTAGAAGTGAAAGTAATTAAGATAAATAATATAAGAAACTATCAAATAATTAGAGCTGGCAATTTTGTTTTGAGAGAAGAATGGGAAAAATTCTACAAAGATAAAAAAGAAAAAGATATTATTGAGGTTTTTAAAGATTGGATAATTCAAGGAATGGGAAATATAATAAGGTTTAATTATGAAGAAAATATAGAAAGAGAAATTTTAAGTGATGAGCGGGCAAGAATTTATTTTATTACAATAAATGAAGAGATAGTAAAAATAGGTGGAAGTATAAATAGAGGAGGTATAAGAAGAACTATAAGTTTTTACGAAAATGCCTTAACAGGTAGTCCAGGAAGACCAAGGTTTATAATACATTTATTAATAGCAGAAACTTTAACTTTAAATTTAAATAGCAAAATAGAAGTGTATTTTACATTTTTACCTAGTTGTGATGTAAAATATAAACCATTTTTTAGTGATAGTGGTGAAGAGGATATTCAGATATCCGAATATAAAATTTTTGAAGAAAAATGTTTAGAAGAATTTAAAAAATTGTTAGGAAAATACCCTGCTTGGAATTTTCAAGAAAACAAAGAGTCTTATCCTGAAAATTTAGAAAAATTATATAACATTTACCAAAGGAAAGTTAGAAAAAAATGAAAATTCAGTTAGACCTCTTTTCTTTATTTAATGATGAATTTGAATATAAAAAGCAAAAGTTTTTATCAAAATTAAAAAGTTCTAATGGTTCGTTTAAAAGGTACCTTGGTTCTCCTTTAAGATATATGGGTGGAAAATCTTGGGCTGTTGGTTATGTTGTTAGCAAGCTTCCAAAAGTAGAAAGGCTTATTTCTCCATTTTTTGGTGGTGGTTCAGTTGAAATAGCTGTTTCAAAAGAATTGGGAATACCTGTTTTGGGTTTTGATATATTTGATATATTAGTTAATTATTGGCAAGTCCAAATTAAGCATCCAAAAGAATTATATGAATTTTTAAAAAGGCTTAGACCTGATAAAGAGACTTATAAATTTGTAAAAGAAAAGCTTCGTCTTTATTGGCAAGGAAAGTTGGAATTAGATAAAATAACATTAGCAGGTTATTATTTTTTCAATCATAATTTGTCTTATGGACCTATGTTTCTTGGTTGGATGTCTTCTGTTTATGCTAATGAAAAAGTTTATAAAAAAATGATAGAAAAAGTTCTAAACTTCAATGTTAAGAATTTATGGGTTGAATGTGATACCTTTGAAAATGTTATTAAAAAATATAATAATGATTTTTTATATTGCGACCCACCATATTATTTAGGAGAAGATAGTGAAGTGTTTAGAGGGCTATATCCAAATAGAAATTTTCCAATTCACCATAAAAATTTTGACCATAAAGAACTTAGAAATTTACTATTTAAACATAAAGGAGGATTTATTCTTTCTTATAATTACTCTGAAACTATAAAGAGATGGTATAGTTTTTGTGATGAAATAATTGAAATTGATGTTCATTATACACTTGGTCAAGGTGAAACACGAATTGGTAAAAATAGAAAACTAAGAAAAAGTCATATTAAGAAATCAAAGGAATTAATTATTGTAAAATATCCAGAAATTTAAAGCTTTAAAATTTTTAAACTTGATTAGGACTATAAAAATTGAAGAAATTTATTCAAATTTTAAGAATTTTGAAAAACTTTCAAATGATGATTTTATTTTATCCCCATTTTTTCAATTACCACTTTATGATATATTAAAAGATGAATTTTGTGAATTTTATGGATATTTTCAAAATAATGAGCTTGTTGGAATTTGTGCTTTAAAAATTGAAGAAAATTACTATCAATTTCCTACTTATGAAAATGTTCATCCATACCAAGATTTTATCGTTGATAATAAATATAGAAAGGAATTTATTTTTAACATTTTAAAAGAAAAAAAATTTTCTTTATTTCCGATTTTGGAAGATAGTCCAACAATAAAAATTGTTTGTGAGCAGTTTAATGCTCAAAAGGAAATGTTTTCAAAAATTTATTATTTAGAGCTTCCTAAGATGCTTGATGAAATTATTTATAAATCAAAAAAACATGATGAAATTATTAAAATTTTAAAAAAGCTTTCAAAACAATATGAATTTAAAAAAATTGACGAATTTGATTTTTACGATTTATTTATAAAAACGAAAATTTATTTACTTCCTCAAAGCTTTCAAATTTTCATTTCAGATTTACTATCAATTTGTAAAACAAATAATTTTTTGAGGATATTTACAATTGAAAATGAATTTTATTTTATTGTTTTTGTTTATAAGTCAAAAGCATATTTATGGCATTATGTTGTTGAAGATGAAAAATTGAAAATTTTTGGATTTTTGAAAGTTATAGAGCATTTAATTTCAGAGCAAATTAAAACATTAATTATTTTTACAGATTTTTTAGACTTGAATTTTCCAATAAAACAAAAAACAACATATAAAGTTTATAAACTATGAAAATTCTTATAACAGGTGGCGCTGGATTTATGGGAAGTTTTGTTGTTAAAAGCTTATTAAATGAAAACTTTGATATTATTGTAATTGATAATCTTGAATATTCAGGAGATATAAAGAGAATTGAGGATGTTTTAAATAAAATTGAATTTAGAAAGTTAGATTTGAAAAATTTTGAAGAATTGAGAAAATTTTTAAATGATAAAAAACCAAATATCGTTATTCATTTAGCAAGTTTAACACATGTTGACAGAAGCATATTATTTCCAAGGGATTTTATAGAAAATAATATTATTGGAACATTTAATTTGCTTGAATGTTTAAGAGATTTAAAAATTGAAAAGTTCATTCATATATCAACTGATGAAGTTTATGGTGAAATTATTGAAGGCTCATTTTTTGAAAATAGTCCATTATTACCAAATTCTCCTTATTCCTTTTCAAAAGCAAGTTGCGATTTATTAGTTAGGACATATTATAAAACATATAAAGTTCCATCAATTATATTAAGACCTACTAATAATTATGGTCCTTTTCAATATCCTGAAAAATTAATTCCTCTTGTAATTCTAAAAGCAATAAATAATGAAAAAATTCCAATATATGGAAATGGAAAACAAAGAAGGAGTTGGTTATATGTTGAAGACTTTACAAATGCCTTAAAAATTGTTTTGAATTATGGAAAAATTGGAGAAATTTATAACATTGGCTCAGATGAAGAATATGAGAATTTGGAAATTGTTAAAAAAATTTTAGATTATCTTAAAAAACCTTATAGCTTAATTGAATTTACAAACGACAGACCATCACATGATTTCAGATATTCATTAAATTATGATAAGATAAAGGAAATGGGATTTTCTCCAAAAATAAAAATTGATGAAGGTTTAAAAATAACCATCAATTGGTATTTAAACAATTTGGACTGGTTAAGAGAAAAATATATTGTTGTTAATGATTTTGTAAAAAAGCTATTAAATTATTATAAATCAGTTTCTTCTTCTTCTTAGAAATAACCTATTGGGATTTTATTTCATACTCTGAATAACTTTTAAAACAATACCAATCAAAGTTCCTATAATTGCCAAAGTTTGGATTATAATGGTGATAATCAAAGCATTAAATTTTTGATCAATTTTTTTGTCTAATTTTTCATATTTTTCATCCATCTTTTCAGATAGCACATTTTTTAGCTTATAGTATAGAATTTTTAGATCTTTATTTGTAGCGATTTTAATTTTAGCTTTTTCAAGAATTTCTATAAGTTGGTCTGGATTACTTGAAATAATTTCCCATATAACTTCTGGGTTCTTTTTCACAATATCTAAAATTTCTTTTTCAGTCATACTGAAATTTTAAAGGGAACTTTTCTAAACAGCTTTTTCTCTTAAAACTAAGCTTATAAAGTAAATTATAATACCTACAATTAACCAAAGAATAAATCTAAACCAAGTAATTTTTGGAAGACTTAACATAAGAATTAAGCAACTAATAGCTCCAAGGATTTGAAAAGATGGAAATAAAGGTGTTTTAAAAGGCGGATTTATCTGCGACTACTGAAATATCTGAAATAGCGGAAAATATACCAACTATTAAACCACATATAATTATAGAAATAAAAGGTGTTTTAAATTTTGGAATAAATTTATCTCTTGACATAGCAAGAAAAATTCTTGGTTGTCCTGCCTGAAATGCTAATAAAACTGTTGTTGTTGAAATTAAAGCACCAATAGCTAAAATTGAGCCTGCCCAATTTAAATTTATATCATTTAAAACTTTTGATAAAGGGTCAGCAACATTCAAATTCTTATAATTTGATATACCTATTAAAACAAAAGCTGTTAAAGTGATAAAATAATACTAATTGGTAAATGTTTTTTAGGATTTTTTGTTTCCTCAGAAAGTGTTGAAATCGCATCAAAGCCTATATAAGCAAAAAATATAAGTCCTGCACCTGTTAATGTTCCACTAAAACCATTTGGCATAAATGGTTGATAATTTTGAAGTTTTATATGAAAAATACCAACAAAAACAAAAAATAATAAAATTAAAATTTTTAAAATCACTAAAAAATTATTAAATCTAGCACTTTCTTTTATGCCAATGAGTAATAAAAGACCAACTTAAAATTAAATTCCAACCTACTAAAAATGCAATAAATTCACCAAATGCTATATAAGAATAAGTACAAGCACTTCCTGATATTGGAATTTAAATGATAAAATTATTGAGGGACCAGCAAAAGAAATTGCTGTTCCAACAAGAGCAAAAATCCCTGCTCCAATAATAGCACCAATTCCAAAGAATGTT
>Ga0081478_138743_pt1 | contig 31594 bp, 36 predicted proteins | sample OctSprmetagenome_FD_70983 | JGI IMG/M metagenome (GOLD analysis project Ga0081478, IMG submission 70983) | Hot spring and microbial mat streamer communities from Octopus Spring Streamers, Yellowstone National Park, USA - T=80-84 v2 (version 2) | ecosystem: Environmental > Aquatic > Thermal... | reverse complement strand
TTTTTATTCAAATTATTTTTGCTTCAATTTTATTTTCTTGGATTTCAAGCAAGTTTAAAATTAAGGAAATTTTTATAATGCTATTCTTTTTATTTCCTTTAACTTCATTATTTTTAATAACAGCTTGGAAAGATACATATTGGACATTATCCTTAATTTGGTTTTCAATTTTAATTTATTTTTCCTATAAAGAAAATAAAATTAACTTATTGGCGTTCATTCTATCACTTTCTTTTATAATGCTTTTTAGATATAATGGATTGCCTCTTGTTTTATTTTTAATCATTTTAATGTTAATTTTATTTAAAAATCAAATAAGAAAAGTTTTTTTGATTTTAGTTTCAATAATCATCATATACATTTTTTCAAATTTCTTTTTTTATAATGTTTTAAAAGTTAAGAGGTCAAATGTTATTTATCAAAAGGATTTTCTTATTGTTTCATATTATGTTGTTAATAATTATCCTTTTGAAAATGAAGATTTAAAAATTATTCAAGAAATAATGCCTATAAATAAAATTAAGGAAAGATTTAATTGCTTAACAGTTAATTCATTATATTGGAATCCTGATTTCAATGAAGGAAAATTTAATGAATATAAAAAAGAAATTAGAAGAATTGCTTTAAAACTTATTCTATCTGATTTTAGCACATTCTTTGGAAGTATTTTATGCTCTTCTTCTTATATTTATAGCTTAAATTCATATTTTAATTTTTATCGTTATCATTCTAATGATTATATGGACTGGGATATTCCAAAATTAAATTTATTTAAAGATTCAAAACTCCCACAAATTCAAAAAATTATTGAAAAAATCATGGATATTATTTTAAATGATTTTTCAATTTTAACAAAACCTGCTTTTTATTTTTACTTAATAATAATTTTATTTTTTACTTTTAAAAATTATCGCTTAATTTTAATCCCAACAATTCTAAATACATTTATACTTATTTTCATTTCACCATCTAATGATTGGAGATTTTTAGCAGGAAATTATTTTATTTCTATTATTTTATTGGCTTTAAAATTTTTAAGTTATGAAAAAGAGAATTCAAGCACCAATTAAAGGTCTTACATGTGCTAATTGTGTTAGGACAGTTAAGAATGTTATTAATTCTAAAAAGGGTGCTTATTTTATTGATGTTGATTTAGCAAGTGAATTATTAACTATTGAATTTTCAGATGATTTTGATTTTAAAAAAGTTAAGAAAGAGCTTGATAGTATTGGTTATGAAATTATTTCTAAAAACTATGAAATTTATTTAGAGAATTTTGATGAAAATTTAGAAAATTATTTAAAGAATGAAAACTTAATTTTAAATTATTTTTATGATTTTCATACGAAAACATTAAAAGTTGAAACATTAATAGAAGCTAATGAAATTATAAAAAATTTAAATAAACTTGGATATGAAGGATATCTTTTAGATGAAGGAAAAAATCCATTTGATATTGAATATGAGAAAAGAAAAAAGGAATTAAATGATATTAAATTTAGAGCTATTTTTTCATCAGTTTTAGCATTTCCATTACTTCTTCATGAATTTTCAATTCCTTTAAATCCAATTATTCAATTATTACTTGTAATTCCAATTCAATTTTATTTTGGTTTTTATTTTATAAAAAATGCTATAAAGTCGCTTAAATTTTTCAATTTTGATATGAATGTCTTAATTTCTATTGGAACATTATCTGCATTTTTCGGCTCAATTTTGCACTTTATAAATCCAACTGTTTTTAAACATGTTTATTTTTCAACAAGTGGTATTATAATTAGTGTTATATTGATTGGAAAGTTTTTTGAAACAAGAGCAAAATTTAAAGTTTTTGAAAATTTAAAGAATTTATATATCAAAAAGCCAAGAAAAGCAATAATTTTGGATAATGGAATTGAAAAAGAAATTGAAATCTCAAAATTAAAAGAAGGTGATGTTTTTATTATAAAGGAAGGAAATATGGTTATAGCAGATGGGGAAATTATTGAGGGAGAAGGATATTTTGATGAAAGTGCTTTTAGTGGTGAATTTAAATTAATAAAAAAATCAAAAGGTGATAAAATTTTTGAAGGGACAATTTTAAAAGAAGGTTATATTAAAGCAAAAGCCCTTAAAGTAGGAAATAAAACAATTTTGAATGAAATTTTAAAACTTTCAAGATATGCTCAAAGAGAAAAATCTTCTCTTGAAAATTTAGCTAATAAAGTTTCATCAATTTTTACCCCAATAGTTATTTTATTTGCTATATTTGTTTTTATATTTCAATTATTTAATGTTGGAATGGAAAGAGCATTATTAAGCTTTATTTCAGTTCTTGTAATTGCTTGTCCATGTGCTATTGGAATAGCAATTCCTCTTGTTATAGCAGTTGCTATAAATAAAGGTTTAAAAAATGGAATAATTATTAAAAATTCATTAGCATTAGAAAGAGCAAATTCAATAAATGTTATAATTTTTGATAAAACAGGAACACTTACAAAAGGAAATTTAACATTAAAAACAAAAATTCCTTATGAGCATTTAATATATTTAGCATCAATTGAAAGATATAATGACCATCCAATAGCAAAAGCAATTTTAAATGCTTATAATGGAAATAAATTTTATGATGTTAAAAATTTTGAATATATAAAAGGGGAGGGCATTAGAGGTTTTGTTAATGGAAAGAAAGTTATTATTGGAAATAAAAAAATTTTTCAAAGGGAAAATATAAAAATAACTTATGATTTAGCATATTATATTGAAGATATTGGTATTTTTGAAATTGAATTTATTGATGAAATTAAAGAAAATGCTAAAAGTTTGATAAATTCTTTAAAGAGAAAATATAAAATCATTGTTTTGAGTGGTGATAGTTATGAAAATGTTAAAAATGTTTGTAATGAATTAAATATAGATGAATTTTATGCTAATTTAAGTCCATTTGATAAGGTTAAAATTCTTGAAGATATTAAGTCAAAAGGAAATAAGGTTTTATATATTGGTGATGGAATAAATGATGCTATTGTTCTATCAAAATCGGATTTATCAATTGCAGTTTCAAATGCCCTTGATATTGTAAAAGAAAGTGGAGATATTATTCTACTTAAAAATGATATTGAAAATATTTATAAGGCAATTGAAATTTCAAGAATAGCAAGCAATAAAATGAGATGGAATTTATTTTGGACATTTATTTATAACATTATTTTAATACCATTTGCAGGATTTTACATTCATTTTAATCCAATATGGTCTGCTATTGCTATGTCTTTATCTGATATTTTTGTAGTATCAAATGCTATTTACAATTGGACTTCTTCTAAAAAGTTCGTATGAATATCTCCTTTTTTAAATTTCTCATTATCTATTATTTTTAAATGTAATGGAATAATTGTTTTAATTCCTTCACCTCTTATAACAAATTCTTCTAATGCCCTTTTTAGTCTTTTTATTGCCTTTTCTCTATTTTCATCCCATACAATGAGTTTAGCAATTAAAGAATCGTAATAGGGTGGAATTACATAACCTGAATATATATGGCTGTCAATTCTTATTCCAGGACCTCCCGGTTTATGAACAAAATCAATTTTACCAGCAGTTGGTGTGAAATTCCTTTCGGGGTCTTCTGCTGTTATTCTTGCCTCAATAGCATGACCATTAAATTTTATATCTTCTTGCTTATATCTTAGTTTTTCCCCTGCTGATATTAAAATCATTTCTTTTACAATATCCACATTTGTAATCATTTCAGTTACTGGATGCTCAACTTGTATTCTTGTATTCATTTCAATAAAATATATATTCCCATTTTTATCCATTAAAAATTCCATCGTTCCAGCAGAATAATAACCAATTTCTTTTGCTCCCTTTGCCGCTATTTCCCCAAGCCACTTCCTTTTTTCTTCACTTAAAGCAGGGCTTAAAGCTTCTTCTATAATTTTTTGATGTCTTCTCTGAATTGAGCATTCTCTTTCTCCAAGATAAATTATATTTCCATATTTATCTCCAAGTAATTGAATTTCAATATGTCTGGGCTTTTCCAAATACTTTTCTATATAGACTCTACCATCACCAAACGCATTTAAGGCCTCATTACTTGCAGATAAAAATGCATTTATAAATTCCTTTTCATCATTAACAAGTCTCATTCCTCTTCCACCCCCACCTGCTGCTGCTTTAATAATAACAGGAAAACCAATTTCATTAGCAATTTTTAAACCTTCATTTGGATCTTCAATGGGATCATCACTTCCAGGAACAACAGGAACTCCGGCCTTTTTCATAATTTTTTTTGCTTGAATTTTATCACCCATAGCCCTTATAGCCTCAGGGGGAGGTCCTATAAATATAATATTATGGTCTCTACACATTTCAGCAAATTCTGGATTTTCTGCTAAAAATCCATATCCAGGATGAACTGCATCTGCCCCTGATATTTCACAAGCAGCAATAATATTTCTCATATTTAAATAGCTGTCTTTTGGAGATGGAGGACCTATTCTAATTGCATAATCAGCAAGCATAACATGAAGTGAATTTTCATCAGCTGATGAATAAATCGCTACACTTTCTATTCCAAGCTCTTTAAGAGCATATATAATTCTAACCGCTATTTCACCCCTATTAGCTACTAAAACTCTTTTAATCATATATTATTTCCTCCTTTTTAAGCTCATTTATTAAATTTTCAATATCTTCTCTTGCCTTATTTTCATTCACATTATAAATTTCAACATATTTTTTTATCATATCTTCAACCTTTTCATTTTTCAAAATCCATTCAAATATCAAAGAAGCACTTAAATTTAAACTAATTAATTTATCATTTAAAGGGTCATATATTACATACTTATCCTCAATAATTTCAATTACTAAGTTATCTTTAACTTTCATCTTGGTGTTATTATGCCAAATAAAATCAAAAGCGATATTGTACTCGTTAAGAAATTTAAAAATGGGAGTAAATCTTGCCATCTAAATTCTTCCTTTAAATAAACTTTAATAATATCATTTGGCATTAATTGAAAATCATAATTTTCTTTTTTAATTACAAATGCTTTATTATTCCTAATTAAAATAACTCTTTCTACTTTTTCATCTTGAAATTTACCACTTGAAAATAAAACAAATCTAATATCCATCCCTTTCTGATAATCAATTACTGCTGATAATTCCCTGTTTGTCATAATATAAACTTTTGGAGGAATTTTATTTAGTATAATAATAGACACTTTGGCAAGTGGATAAATATCCTTAATTTTTTGAAATATACTATCTTGTGCAGAAATTAAATCAACATTAGCAAGTTTAAAATATCCAAAAGGCTGAATTAAAGCATAACCATCGTTATCTATTATTGTTTTTACTTGATAATTATAACCAATAAAATCTATTTGTAAAACATCACCTACTCTCAATGTATCTAACTGAATGATTAAAAATATCAAGTTTTAAAAGTTTAAAGGCTAAAATTAAGCTCCCTATTATCATAATAATTGGTCCAAGCCAAACAATTTGAATAAATGGCTCAAAGAATAAAACCAAATATAATCTATTATTTTCTTCATCAACTTCACCAATTGCTATATATATATCACCTTTAATTGTAGTTATAATATCTACTTCTGGTGTTTTCATATTCCATTTATGATAAAATCTAAGTTCTGGCTCACTTTCAATAACTTTGTTGTTATGCTCAATTTTTAGTTTAACTTTATTATAAGAATAATCATTTTCAAATCCATTCTTAACATCTTCAAATGTAATTTTATAATTTAAGAATTGAAAACTTTCATTCTTTTTTAGAATAATTTCTTTCCTTTCCTTAAATAAGTTATTTGCTATAATGCCTATGGATAATATAGCAATTCCAAGATGAACAATCATTCCAGGTCTTAATGTTTTCAATTCAAAAAATATAAAATTGAATATAATCAAGAAAATTGATAGAAAAGAAACAAAAACAATAAAATCAAAAGTTCTAAAAACCAATAGTAAAATTAAAGTAGTTATAAATGACAAAGCAATGGGAATAAAAAATCTCTTTAAGTAATTTTTTGGAATTTTTTCATAAGGTATATATGGAGCAAATGACATTAAAAATAACATAATGATAAATGGAATATATGTTGATTTTTCAAAGAATGTTGAGCCAACAACAATTTGCTCTTTTAAAATAATGTTTGAAATAAATGGAAATAGTGTTCCAAAAGCAACAATAAATGCTATAATAACAAGTATCCAATTATTTAACAAATAAAAACCTTCTCTTGAAAGCAAATTATCAATTGATTTATCTGATTTTAAAAAATTATAATTTTTAAAAAATAATATAAGTGAAAAAATTAAAATAACTATTATAAATCCAAAAAAAATTCCTCCAAGCTCACTTTGAGCAAAACTATGAACTGATATTAAAGCACCACTTCTTGTAATATAAGTTCCCATTAGAACAAATATAAATGTTAAAATTGTAAGAAAAACATTCCAAACTTTAAACATTCCAAATTTTTCTGATAATATAATTGAATGAATAAGAGCAGTTAATGTTAGCCAAGGAATAAAAGAAGCATTTTCAACTGGGTCCCAAGCCCAATAACCACCCCATCCAAGTTCTAAATAAGCCCATCTCCCTCCAAAATATATTCCAAGTGTTAAAAATATCCAAGGCAGTATTATCCATTTTTTCAATTCCTTAAATATCTCTTTACTAAAATTCTTTGAAATTAAAGCACCAATTATTATTGAAAATGGAATAGCAATTCCCGTATAGCCAAGATATAAACTTAAAGGATGAACATGCATCCACCAAGTAAAAAGTAGAGGATTTAAGCCTCTTCCATCATTAACAATTTGAGGATTTTCTCTAAATGGATTTGAAAATAAGAAAGAAACACTTATGAAAAATAAATAAACGACAATCATTGAAAAAATTGAAAAATTATAAATTTCTTTATATTTCTTAAAATTTGAGTTTAAAAATAACATTACATAAATTCCATAAATTAAATTCCAAAATAACATAGAGCCATCCATTCCAGCCCAAAATCCAGCAATTCTATAAATAATTGGTGTTGAATTTGTCACTTGAAGAGCAACATAATATATTGAATAATCTCCAATAATAAGTGCAAAAATAAGATATATTGATGCTAAAAGAATGAAAATAAATGATAAAATTAAAGCCCTTTTTGAAGATATTAAAAATTTTTCCTTTTTAAAAAAATTTCCAATAATTGAAGAAATAAAGCTATATATAATAAATATGAATGCTAATGCTAATGTTAATGTTCCAATTTCTGAAATCAAATGAAAATTTTAAAGCTCTTTATAAAAATTTTCAAAAACATTTATATCCTTATATTTTTCTATATTTTTTGGAATTAATAATTTATCATTTTCCCAATCATAATAAAGTTTTAAGAAAACTTGTCTAATTTCATTACTATTATCAATATCTGCCAAATAAATGTTTCCAATTTCCAAAAATTCTTCAAACATTACATTATCCTTTGGAATAACTGCTAAAATTGGTTTTCTAAAAGCTAATAGCTCTTTACTTTTATTTGTGCTTATTAGCTCATGACCTTTTGTTCTATCAAGGGAGACTAAAAAAGCATCAATTTCAACTTCCTTTATTTTCTCAAAAGGGATTTTTCCTTTATATTCAACAAATGGAAATTTCATAATTTCATCTATTGTTTCATCCTTAATAAGACCATATAAATATATTTTAAATTCCAAACTTTCATATAAATTGCTTATAGCTTTGAAAAATTTATCTAAGCCTTGGATTTTATAAATTGTTCCAAAATGCCCAATTCTTAAAAAATGTGCTTTGGTTTTATTTTGTTCTATTATAATAGAACTATCCCAAACATGAGGTAAAACATATATACTTCCTAATTTATATTTTTTCTCAAGATATTCTTTTGCTTTTCTGTTTAAAACAAGGGCAATTTTTGATTTTTTCAAAATATATTTTTCAAATGTTTCCGATAAAAATTTTTGAATTGGGGAATTTATTAAACCTAAATGATTATATGTCCAAATATCTCTAAAATCAACTATTAACTTATTTTTTGGAACAAATAAAGAAAATAACAAGGTGCTAAATGGAGGAGCTGTTATAATAACATAATCGGGATTATATTCTTTAATTAAACTTTTAAATTTTTTAAAACCTTTTAAAAAAAATGTTATTCTTCTATCTGGCCAACCTATGAATTTTAAAAATTTAAACTTATCTTTAATTTTCTTATTTATTGGCTCATTTTCTATCCAAATGATATTAAATTCCTTTCCTAAATTCGTTTCTATTTTTTCCTCACCCTTATTTGAAAAAATTAAAACATCATTTCCTTTAATTTTTAAAAATTTAGCAATTTTATATATTCTTAAATATCCAACAGGTGGTCCATAAGGCGGAAAATAATATGAAACTATAAGAAACTTCTTCATTATTTAAAATTTTATAGTTTATCCTTTAAACTTTCAAACATTATAAAAGTTCCATTTTTTGATTTAAAAAGACAGGCAAAAGCTATAAAAAATGAGATATTAAAAGAAATTGAAAATGTTATTGATGAATGTGCCTTTTCACTTGGATTTGCTGTTGAAAACTTTGAAAAAAATTTCGCCAACTATTTAAATATAAAGCATGTTGTGGCTTTAAATAATGGAACATCTGCTTTACATTTAGCATTAAGAAGTTTAAATATAGGTGAAAATGATGAAGTTATTATTCCATCTTGGACATTTATTGCTACTGCTTGGGCAGTTTCTTATGTTGGAGCAAAAATTGTTTTTGCTGATGTTGATGAAGAAACATGGCAAATAGATCCAGAGGATGTAAAAAGAAAAATTACAAAAAGAACAAAAGCAATAATTGGTGTTCATATTTATGGACAACCATTTAATATAAATGAAATTTTAAAAATAGCAAATGAATATAATTTATATTTAATTGAAGATACCGCTCAGGCTCATGGTGCTGAGTACTATAATAAAAAGGTTGGAACATTCGGTATTGTAAATGCTTTTAGCTTTTATCCTTCAAAAAATCTTGGAAGTTATGGAGAAGCAGGGGCAATAGCTACGAATAATGATGAAATAGCAAATAGAATAAAAATTTTGAGAAATCAGGGTCAAAAAGTAAGGTACGAGCATGTTGAAATAGGATATAATATGCGAATGGAAGGTTTTCAAGGAGCAGTTTTGAATGTAAAATTAAAATATCTTGATAAATGGAATGAAAGAAGAAGAGAAATAGCAAAAAGGTATTTAAATGAAATCAATAATCCAAAAATTAAGTTTCAAAAGGTTGTTGAAGGAGGAAAGGGTGTTTATCATTTATTCGTAATAAAGGTTAAGGATAGGGAAAAATTTATAAATCATCTTGAAAAATTTGGTGTTGGTTATTCATTTCATTATCCAAAGCCCGTTCATTTACAAAAAGCTTATGAATTTTTAAATTATAAAGAAGGCTCTTTACCTATTACGGAGGAGCTTTCAAGAACAACAATTTCCATTCCATTATTTCCTGAAATGACAGATGAAGAAGTTAATTATGTTATAAATGTTATAAATGATTATTAATAATGAAAGTTGCTATTATTGGAAATCATTTTGTTGGTAAGACAACATTATTTAAAATTTTAACAAATTCAGCAAGTAGTGAAGGAAACTTAATTTTATATGACAAACGTCTTGAAAAAATAGCCAATATAATAAAGCCTAAAAAGATAACCCATGCCTATATTGAAATTTACGATAATCCTAAGGATTTAAACTTATTTGACCTTTTAATTTTTGTCATTAGAAATAAGAAAGATTTAGAGGATTTAAAATTTAAATTAATTTTATCAGATTTAAAAATTGTAGAAAAGCGAATTGAAAACTTAAAGAAAAGGGGAAATAATAAAGAATTAGAATTATTTGAAAAGTTAAAAAATTACCTTGAACAGGAGCAGTTTCTTTGTTCTATTAAATTAGAACAAGATGAAGAATTTGTTTTAAGAGGGATTAACTTTATTACAAGAAAACCTTTTATTATTGTTTATAATGTTTTTGAGGGAGAGGAGATAGAAAAATTAAGTGAGAGTGATTATATTATTTCAAATTTGAAATTACAAGAGGAAACCAAACATTTAAATTTTGAAGAGCAATTAGAATTTTTAAAATTATATGGATTTGAGCCTATAAATGAAATTTTGATAAATAAAATAAAAGAAAAATTAGATATTATTTTATTTTTTACAGCAGGTGAAAAAGAGGTTAGATCTTGGATTTTGAAAAATGGCAAAACTATTAAGGAAGCTGCAGGTAAAATACACTCCGATTTAGAGAAGGGATTTGTAAGAGCAGAAGTTATTCATTTTGAAGAATTTATGAAAATTAAAGATTTAAAATTGGCAAAGGAAAAAGGTCTTATAAGGATTGAAGGAAAAGATTATATTGTAAAAGATGGTGATATTGTTTATATTAGAGCAAGCATTTAATTCACCTTTAAAATTTTAAACTAATGTTAAGAATTCTAAAAATGCTTTATGATTGTAAAATAAAATATATTTTAGTTGGAGGTCTTGCTATAAATCTTTATGGTATCCCAAGAACAACAATTGATGTTGATATTATGATAGAATTAAATAATGATAATATATTAAATTTAATAAATTGCTTTAAGGCTAACGGTTTTAGATTTAGGCAACCAATTGATGAAAAGAAACTAATAGATAAAGAGTATAGAAAACAATTAAAAGAGGAAAAAAATGTTATTGTCTTAACACTTGAAAATCCTAATAATCCATTAGAAGTTTTAGATTTCTTTATAGATAATCCAATAGATTTTAATAAGGCTTATTCTAGAAAAAAAATTTTAAAGGTTGATGATTTTGAAATATACATAGCAAGTATTGAAGACATTATAGAAATAAAGAAAATTTCAAATAGACCAATTGACATATCTGATATAGAAAATTTAAAACTTCTGAAAGAACATGAAGAAGAACTATAACTTAAAAGTGAAAATAACATTAGATAAAATAAAAGAATATAAGAAATTAACACCTAAGGAAAAATTATTATTCTTAGAGGAGCTTAATAAGTTAAAGTTGAAAATAAAGAAAACTTGATTTATTTTTTAATTTTGCTTTCAAAGTTCGTTCAAGCAATCGGATTAGGAATAGGTTTTTTGGCAATAATTGCTTTGTTTAAAGGTTATATGAAATGGGAATTTATTTTAATTTTTATAGCAGTTATTATATTTTCAATCGGTAGGGTAGTAGAAAATAAATTAAGAAATTATTTGTAATCAATAAGTTACAATTTTAAAATCATAAATTATTGAAAATCAAATAATTAAATTATAAAAACTTTAATAAATTAAATAATTAGTAAATTAAATTATTTAAAATAAATAACTTAATTTATATAAATTGTAATTTATTGATAAATAATAATTTATGAAGCACCAAAAGGCAAATGCTTTTCAGGTTTAAAATTTAAAATCTTGAAAAAGTTCATATTGCTAATAACTTTAAATGCTTGTATATATTCATTAACTGGGTTTTTCCCATCTGAATATAGGAATGTTGCTTTATTTGATATTGATAATAAAACTGATTATTTACAACTTTCAAATCTTTCAAAGATAGCTTTTGAAGAGTATGTTTTGAGTGAGCCAAGATTAAATTTAAAAGATATTAAAAACGCTATGGTTCTTGTTAAAATTTATATAAATAATTATTCAAGAGAACCAGAAAAATACAATCAAAATGGAGAAATTATTTCTTATAAATATGGTGTTTATATTGATATTGAATTTTTAAAAAAGGATACAACAAAAATTTTAGATAAGAAAAGTTATAGTGGATTTTATATTCAACCTTCATTAAGTAGTCCTGACGATGGTTATAAATTTGCTATAAAGGATGCAATATCAAGAGCGTTTTCAGATTATTTTAGCTCTATAACATCAGATTAAAAGATGTTTTTAAAAATAAAGAAATTAAATGAATTTGGTGAAGGAATAGGCTATACTTCAAAGGGTAAATTTAAATTAAAACATGTTTTGCCTGGTGAAATTATAAATTTGGAAGATTTAACAATTAAAAAGCCTTCAAAATACAGAACTTTACCAAATTGTAAATTTTATTATCATTGTAATGGATGCTCAATTCAAATTGCTAATTATGAATATCAAATTCAATTAAAGACAAAATTTTTAAAATCAATTTTAAATAAATTAAATTTAAATCCAATTATTGAAACATTTGAAAAATCAAAACCTTTTAATTATTTAAACACTTATGATAAAAATTATTATAATTTAAAAGTTGATAGTTGTCCATTAGTTTATCAAGAAATTAACGAGATATTATCAGTTTTACCAAACAGCTTAATAATTAAAGGCTCTGAAAGACTTAAAAATTATTTAGTATATATTGAGCATCAAAAGAATTTAAGCATTAACTATCTTAAAGAAATTTATAATTTAAATGAAAAGATATTAGGAATAATCCTGAAAGAAGAAAAGGATAATAAAGTGCTTTATGGAAATAGTTATTATAAGGAAAAAATTCTATCTAAAATAATGAAAATAAATTTATTTTCCGACTTTGAAAAAAATGTTGAAATTTTTGAAAAGAAAGTTAATTTTTTGAGAAATTTAATAAGTTCTAATGGATTTAAAAATGTTATTATTTATAAAGCAGAATTCTATCCATTATTTCTATTTGACATAGTTAAGTATTGTCTTTGCTCTGAAAGAAATGGATATAATAGAAGTGATTTAGAAGAATTATTTAAAATTTATGATGTTTTTAATTGTGAAATTTTGTCAGTTAAATTGAAAACACTCATTGAAACAAATGAAGAATTTGATTTACTTGTGTTAAATAAGCCTTTTATAAAGAATGTTCAACTTTTACAATTAAACAAAATAAAAAATGTTATTATTATTCTTGAAGATATAAGAAAATTATATAAAATTTTAAAAATTATGAAAAGTTTTGATTATGAGCTTGTTCTATTAAAACCATTTGATAGTTATCCTCAAATTTTCAATTTTGATTTAATTTTATTTTACATAAAAAAATAGTTATCTTGGTATTCTATCAAGGTATTGATTTACTTGGTCTAACATATCTGTTCTACCAACACCAAAGAATTGATTTCGTGCCATTTCAAGATATTCTCTTGCTTTATCCATATTGCCTAAATTTTCATAAGCAAGTCCAAGATACATATAAATAACACCCTTATCATATTCGCTTAATCTATTGCTTTGTTTTTTTAAAGCTTCTGTTAAAAAGCTAATTACATTTTCAGGACTTTTTTGGTTTAGAAGTGCTAATGCTAAACCTCCATAAGCATCACCTATTCTCTCATGATCAGGATAAAGCCTAATTAGTCTTTTGAAAGTTTCACTTGCATCTGACCATTTTTGTAATCTCAAAAATAGTTGTCCTGCTATAAATATACTTTCTTTTGCTTTTGGATGTTCTGGAAATTCAAGAGCTAATCTATAAAAATAATAACTTGCTTTTTGCTCGTTTTTATCGTTAAGGTATTTTCCACCCCAATAATAATAAACATCAGCAAGTGATTGACTTGTAGGAAAGTACCTTTTAAATGTTTCTATATAAGTTTCATTATCAGTTGCAAGTTTTGTTAAAATTTGCTCAGCTCTTAATTTAGCTGTTGAATAATATGAGCTTTTTGGAAATTCATCAATAAGTTGTAAGTAAGAATAAAGTGATTTTTGATAGTCTTCTAATGCTAAATATAATTCTCCAAGTAGATATAAAGCGGTTTCCTTTTCCTGAATTTTCCCAAAATTTGCTCTTATCCATTCAAGGTTTGATATAGCATTTTTTAAATCTCCTCTAAATCTATATAAATCTGCTAATTTTAATGCTACAAATGGTGCTCTTTCATCTTTTGGAAAATCTTGAATGAATCTTGAAAAATCCTTTTCTGCTATAATATCATCTTTCTTATTATAAAATGCTATCATTCCTCTATAATATAACAATTCTGCTCTTGATTGTTTTTGAAATATATTTTCATTTAAGGAGGTAATTGAATTATAAGCTTCAATTTTATCACCAAGGTTGAATTTAGCAACTGCTATACCAACTTTGAGAATTGATTTAAGAAATTCATCATTTGCGATAGAATAAGCTCTATTTAATAAGCTTAAAGCTTCATTATATCTTCTTAAATGTAAATTGTTCCAACCTCCAACATATAGCGAAAGAACTCTTAAATTAACATCTGAATTATCATATAATTTTGAGGAATAAAAATCAACTTTTTCAAATTGGTTAGCATAATAAAATGCTTCAGCACAAGCAAGATAAATTATACTATCAACATCCGAGAAGTTTTCAATTACATAATTAGCAGTGCTATAAGCTTCGGAAAAATTTCCTTTATTTAAAGCGGAATAAATGTAAATTTTATAAGCAATTTTTTCAAATGTTAATGTTATATTGCTATTTATAACGGAAAATGATTTATTATAAGATGCGGAATAATCACCACCTTCAAAAATTAAAGCACTTAAAATAATATCTCTTATTCCTTTTGGCTCATCTTTTAATGATTTTAATTTTTCTTTTGCTAAGGAACTATCTTTTGGATATACATAATTTGATAATTCATTTATAATGTTTATAGCATTATTTTTATTTATTTGGGAAAAAACGAATTTAAGCTCATTTAATGGGCTATACTTATAAGGAATGTAAGGCTTATAATATGCTACAACCTCATATTCTGCTGCTTCTTTTATTTGCTCCTCAAAACCTTTCTCTTGTGCTATTATAAATAAAATCATAACATTTAAAATTTTAAAGCACATTAACCTTTAAAATTTTGCTTATGAAGAAATTAAAAGTTTTGGCAATTGGTGATGTTTATGGTAAGCCCGGAAGAGATATTTTGGAAAAGTTCATTATTGATTTGCGTAAAAAATATAATCCATCTGTAATTATTGTAAATGGTGAAAATGCTGCCCATGGAAGAGGAATTACACCTAAAATTTTTGAGGAATTTATTTCTTATGGAATAGATGTTATAACACTTGGAAATCATGCGTTTGATGAAGAAAAGGTATTAGAAATTATTGAAAAACCTCAATTATTAATCCCTTATAATTATCCAGAAGGAACACCAGGAAGGAAAATTTTTGAATTTGAAATTGAAGGTAGAAAAGTTAAAATTTTAACATTACTTGGAAGATTATTTATGGATGAAAGAGTTGATGACCCATTTAGGAAAGCAATAGAATTATATAATCAAGACCCTGAAAGTATATATATTTTGGAATTTCATGCAGAAGCAACAAGTGAGAAGATGGCACTTGGATTATTCTTAGATGGAAAATATTCTCTTGTTTTTGGAACACATACACATATTCAAACCGCTGATGAAAGAATTTTCCCGAAAGGAACAGCATATATTACAGATATTGGAATGACAGGAGGACATTTTTCAGTAATAGGAGCAGATTATAATGTTATAATAGAAAAATTTCTTTATCCTCATATAAGAAGAAAAGCTGAGCCTTCATTTTTAGATTTGAGAATTCAAGGAATATATTGTGAAATTGACATTTCTAATAAAAAAGCTATTCATATTGAAAGATTTTCTATAAAAAATTTTTAATGTAATTTTCTAATTTTTTATAATCTTCAAAAATTTGATTTGAAACATTTAAAACTTCTTTTATTAAATCAATGAAATTTTCCTCATATGTATGAACAATTTTATTTCTTAAAATGCGAATTTTAAACCAAGTTTCAATATCGCTTATAATTCCCAATTTTTCCATTCTTAAAAGTCTATCTCTCAGTGTATCTGAGCTTTGACCATATAAGTAAATTTCAAGACTTCTTAAAAAATATAGAAACATTTCTACCAATTTTTGAAAACGAAAGGAAAAAACATCAAATGATTTTAAATCTTGCTCAGAAAAGTTTTCCTTATTTAAAATTTGAACAACATCTTTAAGAGCAGTTTCAAAAAGTAAAATTGTTTTTTTTAAATTTTCATAATTCTTCAATAGTAATTCTTTTGGCATTTTTCATTAGCTCCTTTATAAAATCATTTTTTTCATCATAAACAATAACATTAATACTTTCTTCAATTTCATATAAAAATTTCGTTTGGATTTCAAGTGCTATTTTTTGTCCATCTTTATTCGTTTTTATAATTAAGTCCAAATCTCCACCTTTTAAATTATCATTTAATCGTGAGCCAAATAGAAAAATTTCAATATTTTGATATTCTTTAAAAATTTCCCTTAAAACTTTCTTTTCATCTTCTTTTAATCTCATACTAAAATTTTAAAGTTTTAAATTTAATTTCTCTGCAACTTTATCAAGAACAGCATTTATAAATTTTATAGATTGGTCAGAAATAAAATAATTTCCTATATTTAAAGCTTCTTTTATTACTATTTTATAAGGAGTATCAAAACTAATCATTTCACAAACAGCAGTTTTTAAAATAGATTTTTCAAGAAGGAAAATTCTTTCATAATCCCACTTACCAGTAATAACTTCTTTTAAAATTTCCTCAATTTTTTCTTTATTTAATTTGTAGGCAGATAATAACTCTTTTGAAAAATTTACAATTTTTTCCCAATTTTCTAAATCTGATAAAAACATTCTTTTTATATTTTCTTTTTTAATTTCATTTAAAATTTCATTAAAATAATTTTTCCTCATATTGACAATATCTTCAAAAGCTTTATCCAAACTATCATTTAGCAATTCGCTATTATAAATTGTTTCAATAACAATAACTCTTGATAATCTTCTGCCATGAAATGGATAAATCATACTACTTTAACACTTGTATGTTTTGAAATTTCTTTTAAAATTGCTTCAATATCTTCTTTGTCAAAAAGAATAACAGGAATTGGAATTTTTGCTTTACTTAAAAGAATTAAGTAAATGATTTTTTCTTCGCTATCATATTGAACACTCTTAATTTGTTTCCAAAGAAATTTTCCTTTTGGAACTTCAAGTTCATAATAATCTATATAAGCTTTTGGTATGTTGAAAAATAAACCTTCTTCATCTACTTTAATTTCAAATTTAAGATAATCTTTATAAGTTTGATATATGGAATAGAGAATAAATGAAAAAGAAACAGATATAAATGTTAATGAAACCGCAAGAAAATCAATTTTCCTATTGATTATTAAATGGAAAATTACAAACACAAATGTCAAAAAAACAATAGCACACATAATAATAAAAGGTATTTTGTTTTTTAATTTCATTAGTTTTAAAATTTTAAAGTATTTAATAATGGAACAAAACTAACTGCTTCATACTTAATTATCTTATAAAGATGTTGAAAATTTTTCTTTCCAACAGGAATAACCATAATGCCTTCTAAATTTAATTGCTCTAATAAGCTAATTGGAATAGTTTCTACATATGCGGAAACGATAATTTTATCATAAGGTGAAAATTCCTCTAAACCATAATTTCCATCTCTAACAAATAATTTATAATTTTTATAATTGAGCAATTTTAATTTTTCATCTGCTCTTATTATAAACTCTTGAAATATATCAATAGAATAAACAAAATAAGATAGCTCACAAAGTAGAGCAGTTAAATAACCACTTCCTGTACCAATTTCAAGAACTTTATCATCTTTTTTTATTTCAAGTAATTCTAACATTTCTGCAATTAAACTTGGCTGAGATGAGGTTTGACCAAGATCGTAATAAACCGCTATATCTTCAAAAGGCTCATTTTCAACAAATAGATTTCTTGGAACTTTAAGAAATGCTTCAATAATTTTTTCATTCTTAACTTTTCTTTTAATTTTCTCCATAATTTTATGATTATTGTTTTGCCATTCTTCAAATATCTTATCTAAATTCATAATTAAAATTTTAAAGTCTAAAATTTCAGTAATTCTTGCCTTGTCCAATAATTCTGGAATTGTTTATTTTATTATATTTTCCCCACCCACCCTATATTTAAGCCCTCGGCTTTAAAATGCCCATTTTTCGGCAGGGGGCTTCGCCCCCTAAATGAAACTCCCAATAAAAACTATAATTTTTTAAAATTTTTATAACTTATTGATTATCAAACACTTAACATTATTTATTGGACAAAGCAGTAATTCTTGAATTTTTCCAAATAATTGGTATGATTCTTATATTTTTAGCTATTATCTTGGTTAATTTTTAATATAGCATTTAAGAATGTTTCTTTGTGTTCTTTTAGAAGTTCTAAATCTACATCTGATGGAGCTTCTTCAAATAATGCTTGACCTGATGTTGTCTTTGGAAATGCAATAACATCTCTTATGCTTTCATTATCAGTAAGCAAGGCTATTATTCTATCAAAACCGAGCGCTATGCCACCATGTGGTGGTGCTCCATATTCAAGAATATTCAAGAAAAATCCAAATTTTCTATTTATTTCTTCATCAGTTAAACCTATAATTTTCATAAGCCTTTCTTGAAATTTTCTATGCTATGCCACCATGTGGTGGTGCTCCATATTCAAGAATATTCAAGAAAAATCCAAATTTTCTATTTATTTCTTCATCAGTTAAACCTATAATTTTCATAAGCCTTTCTTGAAATTTTCTATTATGAACCCTAATTGAGCCAGAGCCTATTTCATTTCCATTTATTACTAAATCATATTGCTTACCTCTAATTTGTTCTATTAAATTAGAACAATCTTCACCATTTCTCAATTTTCTTTCAAGCTCTTGTAGTTTATCTAAATCTTCCTCATAAATAGATGTAAATATATGATGTGATGGCTCAATTCTTTTTTCTTCTTCATTATATTCAAATAGTGGAAAATCTAAAACCCACAAAATAGACCATTTTTTGTTAAATAATTTATATTTCTTTATAATTTCATTTCTCAAAGTCCCAAGCTTTTTATAAACATTTAGCCCATATCCACCAATAACAATATATGTGCCATCAGGTAAATTTTCATAATTCTTAATATATTTTGAAATTTGACCTGATAATTGATTATTAAATTTCTTGAAAAATACAAAATTTTCAATAATTGATTTTAATTCTTCAATTTCTTTTCTTGATAAATCTAAGGGTATCGGTAAGGAAATGATTTTCCCATTATTTTTCTTAATTTCATCAAATATATTAAATCCTTCAATGTTTTCAGTTAAATCAATAATTTTTATATCACTTCTTAAATCAGGCTTGTCAGAGCCATAATTCAAAATAGCAGATTTATAACTTATTCTTAAAAATGGCTTTTCAATTTCATAATTTAAAATTTCCTTAAAAATTTTTATCATTAAATTTTCTACTATATTTAAGACATCTTCAACATCCACGAAACTCATTTCAATATCAATTTGGGTAAATTCTGGTTGTCTATCAGCTCTTAAATCTTCATCTCTAAAACACCTTACAATTTGAAAGTACTTATCAAAACCACAAATCATAAGTGTTTGTTTATACAATTGGGGAGATTGAGGAAGAGCATAAAATTTAGTTGGATTTAATCTTGATGGAACAATAAAATCTCTTGCTCCTTCTGGTGTAGATTTTGTTAAAAATGGTGTTTCAATTTCTATAAATCCATTTTCAGATAAAAAATTCCTTACAATTAAAGCAGTTTTATGTCTAATTATTAAATTTTTTTGCATTTTTGGTCTTCTTAAATCTATAAATCTATATTTTAGCCTTATTTCTTCACTAACATTTACTTCATCCTCAGGGAGAAAAGGCAAAGGTTTGGATGTATTTAAAACTTCTATTTCCTTAGCTAATATCTCAATTTCTCCTGTTGGATGATTCGGATTTATATCTTTTTCTGGTCTTTTTCTTACAATTCCCTTAACCTTTATAACATATTCAAGACCAATATCTAAATTTTTAATTAAATTTTTATCTTCAATTACAACTTGAACTCTTCCATACCTGTCCCTTAAATCTATAAAGTTTATATTTCCAATTTCTCTAATTCTTCTTACCCAACCACAAACAATAACCTCCATTCCAATATGCTCACTTTTTAATTCTCCACATGTATGGGTTCTTAACATAGGTTGAAATTTTAATGCTTTAAAATTTTCAAAACTTAAATGTATTTGGATATTAAAACAAAAGTTGGTAAAGTTGTAATAAGAGGACTTAAAGATAAGCCTGGCGTTGCAGCAGACATTTTTAATGAACTTTCAAAGAAAAAAATTGATGTTATTTGTATTAGTTTTGATACAGCTATAAAAGGAAAAGCTGATTTAGCATTTGTTGTATATGAAAGTCAATTAGAAGAAACAAGGGCAAATTTATATTCAATTTTATATGATGAAGATAATGTGGAAATTCTCGTAGATGAGAATGTTGCCTTATTAATTTTTTCAGGAATTGAAGGTAATACTCAATTAATAGCAGATGCTTTTAATTTAATAGCAAGTTCAGGAGCAAATATAGAAATGATAAGCTCATCAAAGGATGAAGTTTATGTTTTAATTAAAAGTAGGTTAATTGATAGTGTTATAGATATGTTTAAGGCAATATATCCAAAGTCCATAGTATATTTAGATGGTCAAGAGATATGATAAAAATTTTAAAAGCTAAACTTCAAAATTTAGTAATAACAGATAAAAGTTTATATTATGAGGGTAGTATTGGAATTGATAAGAAATTTTTAGAGCTTTCAGGAATTTTACCTTATGAGGAGGTTCTTGTTGTAAATTTAAATAATGGTCAAAGATTTGAAACTTATGTTATTGAAGAAGAATATAATAGTGGTCTTGTGGTTTTAAGAGGAGCAGCAGCAAGAAATGGAGAAATTGGTGATAAAATTATTGTTATGGCTTTTAGATATATAAATGAGGAAAACTATAAAATTTACAAACCTAAAATAATTGTTTTTAGAGAAAAAAATGAAATCTCCAATATACTCACATAAAATTAAAACAAGGTATGCTGAAACGGATAAAATGGGTTTTATTCATCATTCAGTTTATCTAATTTACCTTGAAGAAGCAAGAACATTATTTTGGGAAAGTATTGGTTATCCTTACTATAAAATGGAAGAGGAAGGGTATTTTGTAGTTGTTCTTTCTGCTAATTTAGAATATAAAAAACCTTCATTTTATGGAGATATTTTAAGGATAGATATTTTGAAAATTGAAAATAATGGAATTACATTTGATTATCATTATTCTATTTATAATGAAACGAAAAATTATTTAAGTGTTTTTGCTAAAACAAGACATGCATTTTTAAATAGTGAAAAAAAACTTATTAGAATTCCAAAAAATATAAATGAAATCGTTGAAAAATTTATTTAAATTTGATGTTTTAGATTCCACACAAGATAAGGCATTTGAATTATTAAAAATTTTTGATGAAGTTATTGTAATTGCTAATAGGATGGAAAAGGGTAGAGGGAGATATGGTAATTCTTGGATTAGTGAGCCTGGCGGTCTTTATATGTCAATTGGATTTAAAAATAAAACCGTTGATTTCTCAAAAAAGCTTTTAATAATAACGCCAATTTGTATATTAGATGTTTTAACATTTTATCAAATTAATGCTAAAATTAAAATTCCAAATGATATTTATTATGAAAACAAAAAAATTTGCGGAATTTTAATTGAAATGAAAGAAAATGAAGTTGTTTTAGGTATTGGATTAAATGTTAATCAGTCAAATTTTCCTCAAAATCTATTAGCAACTTCTATGTTTTTAATAAAAAAGAAATTTTTTAGTATAGATGAAATTGCTCTTAAAATTTACGAAAATTTGAAAGTTTTGATAAATTATAATTTTGATTTCATTATTAGTCAGTATAATAGCTTTATTTCAAAGGAATTTGTTGAGTTTGAATACAAAGGAAAAATTTATAAAGGTAGAATTTTAGAGGTTAATAAAAATTTTGAGTTGATTTTGGATATAGGAAGCTTTGATTTATTTTATGTTAGGAATTTAAGGTCAATTACATGATAATTTTCATTATCAAGTTTAAAATTCGTAGCACTTATAATAACTTGAACATTTAGGTTCTTAATTTCTTTAATAAAATTTTTAAAATTTTTCTCATCTAAAACATTAAATGGATCATCAAAAGCAAGAACAGGTTTTATTTTTTTTACACTTTCAGTTAGTTTTGTCATTGCAATAACTAAATCTAAGAAAATTCTTCTTTTTTCACCATCAGATGCGAAAAATTTAGCATTTTTTTCATTAAAATAAAACTCGTAATTATCCCTATGAGGACCAATTATACTAAAACCTCTTTTCATTTCAAGCTCTATAAAATCATCAAAGTTTTTGTTATTTAATGAGTTTTTATATTCAATGTTCATTTTTTCATTTTGTTCTTTTATAATAGAATTTAATTGTGTTATAAAATTTTTCCTGATTTTTATTATATAATCTGAATATTGTTTGAGTTGTTTATTCCAAATTGATATATCAGATTTTGTTTTAAGTGCCTTGTTTTTTTGGATAAGAATTTTCTTATATTTGTATAACGATATAAAGTATTCATAATTTAACATTGAAAAGAACCAATCAAAAAATTTTCGCTTTATTTCTGGACTTTGGTCTATTAAATTATAATTGTTTGAATGAAATGTTAAAACGGAGAATGTTTCAAACAATTTTAAGAATGTTTTTAGTTTTTTTCCATCAAGATATATAACTTTAAATCCATCTTTTTTATAAGTTATTTGAATATTATGTTCTATTAAATTAGAAATTTCAGCTTTAATTGTCCATCCAACTTCATTAAATTTTATTAAAAATTCATCCTTTACACCTCTAAAAGACCTTGGAATTGAAAGATAACTTATTGCTTCAATAATAGTTGTTTTTCCTGCACCATTTTCTCCAATAATGAAATTAATTCCTTCTGAAAATTCTAATTTAATGTAGGAAAATTTTCTAAAATTTATAAGCTGAAGGTTTTTTAGTATCACGATAAAATTTTAAGCCATAGCTTATTTATGCTTTAAAATTTTAGCACTATGAAATTTAAGGAACCTTATAAGGGTTATGAGATAGAGTTTGAATTAGTTCAAGCAGATAAAATTAAAATTCCTTCTATACAAAGAGAGATATCTGATGCACTTGTTAAGAATTTGATGATGTCCATGGAAAAGCTTGGTTTTATAGATCCAATTATTATAATTCCATCAGAAGATGGCTCATATTATGAGGTTATAAACGGGCAACATAGACTTGAAGCTGCTAAGCTTCTTGGAATAAGGGAAATTCCTTCAATAATTCTTCCAAAGGAAATGAAAAAATATATAATTAGTTTGAATATAGAAAAAGCACCAAATTTAAAAGATAAGGCTCATCAATCTTATGAGATATTTAAAGAACATCTTGAAAAGTTTCCAAATATGAAGGAATATGAGCTTTCCGATTTAATTGAACTTCCATACTTCTTAACAATTGGATTTATAACTGATGAATATAATGATAAAAGATTTCCTGCTTATGCATTTGAAAAAGTTTTACAGAAAGTTGATAATTGGACAGAATATGAATTAAGTTTAGCAAGAGAAGAAAGAAGAAAAAGAGCAGAGATTTTACTTGATTTAAGAAAAGTTTTAGATGAAAGATATAAGGAACTTGGATTAAAAAATGCTTTAAGCAAGGAAACAATTGTAAGCAAAGCTTGGCAGGCTATATATGGCAAAAGAGTTAGAGTAATTGAAGATGATTTTTATAATGCTATGAAAAAACTTAAAGAAACAATTCCAACAATTTCCATTATTGAAGAGGAGGAAGAGGGGTTTTAAGATTACAGAAAATAAATTTGAAGGAATTAATAAATAAATGGATAAGAATAGCAGAAGAGGCTTGTGATAATTATTGGATGCTTTAAGATGATTATTTTAGGGAAATTCTATGGTATATTTTAGTAATTCGTCAAAAACTTCTGTTCAAGAGCTAATTAGGGAACTTTTTAGGAATTGGTTTTATTGGTTTGAAGAAACTACAAATTTTGAAGTAGATTTTGAAAGTAAAATTAGGTATGATGTAGAGCAGTTATTTGTTGAGGAAGAGGATGTTAATGAAAAAATAGAAGAAATAAAAAAAGAAATTTATTATACAATTTTATTGAGAAATTTGTAAAAGATGCTCTTTCTTACACTAACGAACTACTTAATTTAAAAATTAAATATCAAGCATATTCTAAAGAATTAATAAAAAACAATAAATTAGAAAAAGAATTTTTAGGGTGTGATTTTGATACAATTCTTGGAAAAGTTAAGAATGAATTTGTTAGTAAATTTAATTTTTCTGAACAATATGAGCGATATAAAAACAACCCGATTGTTAGAGCTATTGGTGGTAATTATTATGATTTCTTGCTAAAAAAATTTAAAGAATTTCTTGTTGATTATTTATTAACAAACAATTTAAAAAAAGATGAACTTAGAAATTCTGTGAAAAATGATTTGGAAAATCTTGCTGAAAAATACAATAAAGAAAATTATTATTTTGATATTTTGGATATTGAATTTAGTTTTTGGAAAGAAGTTATCAAAAATTATGAAAGCAAGATTGAAAATTATTTCAGGGACGAATTTACAAAGTATATAAGTGGTTCAAATTAAAAAAAACTAGTTTTAGTTAACATAAGGTTTATTATGTGTAAAATAAAAAATTCAAATACTATCAATAAAACTTCTTCTAATCTCTTTAAGGCACTTTCAAACTTTCTAAATTGGTTTTCAATTTCTTGCCTATGTGCCATATTTCAATCTCCTTTAAGGCAGACTTTAAAAAAACTTTATCACTTATTTAAAATTTTAAGCTTTAAACTATAAATTTTATATCAGAGCTAATAATATGAAAAATATATAACCATTTATAAAATATCTCGTTCCTCCCAAGCCAGCAAATCCTGCAACAAACCAATTCATTAAAAACAACAATAAAAACATCCATTCATATAAAAATAACTTGAATTTTTTAGAAATGACCTTTTTAATAATTTTAAGCATTAAAATAAAATTAAATACTAAATATATTAAACTAATTAAAAAAGGAATTTTGTTTTCCAAAAGAAAGTTTGAAATTTTTTCTATTGTGGTTGAAGAAAAATCAAAGCTTAGAAGTCTATCTAACAACTCTTTTCTAAGTGATGGGTCATATTTTTTATCAAAGAAGGTAGATAGTCCATAAATGGAAGGATTTAAAATAGAAATTGCCATTCCCTTAATAGCATGCTCCAGGGTATATTTTATATTACTTAAATATAAAGAGAAGGCAAGTTTTTGTGCGTGATATGTAATTTCAGGTTCATTCCACCAACCCCAATAAGAAGTAAATTGACTATTAAAAACTGAAGTATCTGGAAAAGCATATTTTTTAGAAAAATTACCACTATTGAAAACATATACAACCCACATTTTTCTTGCTTGATTAAGATCAATCCCTTTAACTTTTGAATAGATATACGGCGGTGTTACTAAACCTAAGCTACACTCACCAATATTACTAAAAAACCATCTATTAAATACAATTTTGTTTCTTAAATACCAAGGAAATAACAGAATAAAAAATACTAATAAAATGAACAAAAATTTCAATATATATAATTTCTCCCTATTTTTAAAGTATTGGAATAATATATAAGCGAAAAATATAGGAGCAAATGTAATAGATACTGGTCTAAAATATGATGATAAGACTAAGAAAACTATTGAGTAAATAAATCTTCCTCTTAAAGTAAAGTAAATAGAAAGAGAAAGAAAGAAAAGATATAAAGGTTCTGCATGCCATATTGACTCGTAATAAGCCATAATAGGATTACAAGAATAAAAAGCAAAAGCTAAGTAGGAAGCTTTCGGATTATAACTTTTTACTATCTGATATAAAATTAAACCTGTAAAAATACCTATCAGATAGTTTATCCAAACGAGTACATATTGACCTATTCCAACACCAAACAAGCTTATAATTAAAGCTATTACAAAAGGATAACCTGGAGGTCTAATACTAACAGGTTTTAAAAGACCATTTTCATCAATAATAGCAAACTTATGATATAAAATTATGTTATTTGCTATGTCATAGTATTCTCTTATGGCAGGTGGTTGTTGTGGTAAAGGTAAATCATTTAAAAGAGATAGAAAAAATATCACTTTGATTATAAGGGCAATAATTAGAAGGATTAAAATCATCTTTAAAATTTTAAACTACATTTATGTTTAAATTAAAATCACCTTATGAGCCTGCGGGTGATCAGCCAAAAGCTATTAGGGAAATTGTAAGAAGAATAAAAAATGGTGAAAAATATGTTGTTTTACTTGGAGCAACGGGAACAGGAAAAACTTTTACTATTGCTAATGTAATTGCTCAATTAAATCGTCCTACATTAATACTTTCTCATAATAAAACCCTCGCTGCTCAATTATATGGAGAATTAAAACAACTATTTCCTGAAAATGCAGTAGAATACTTTATATCATATTATGATTATTACATTCCTGAATCTTATATTCCTGAAACTGACACATATATAGAAAAACAAGCAGATATAAATGATGATATTGAGAGATTAAGATTAAGAACATTAGCAAGTTTATTAAGCAGAAGAGATGTTATAGTAGTGGCAAGTGTTTCTGCCATATATGGACTTGGAGAACCTGATGAAGTGAGAAAATTCTTCATCATATTTGAAACAGGAAAAGAATATAAAAGAAAAAACATTATAGATAAGCTCCTTTCTATGCAATATAAAAGGAATGATGTGGAACTTCAAAGAGGAACATTTTCTATTAGAGGTGAGATTATAGATATTCAACCTGCTTATGAAGAAAATTTATTTATAAGATTGGAATTTTTTGATAATTTATTAGAAAGAATAACCATTAGGGAAAAATTATCCAAAAAAATTATTCAATCTGTAAGCTCATATGCTTTATATCCTGCAAGTCCATTTTTAACAAGTGAAGAAAAATTAAAAATAGCATTAAAAAATATAGAAGAAGAACTTGAAGAAAGAATTAAGTACTTTGAAAGTCAAGGAAGATATTTAGAAGCACAACGATTAAAACAACGAGTAAAATTTGATTTAGAATTATTAAGAGAAACAGGAACATGTCCAGGTGTAGAAAATTATTCAAGACATTTAGCATTAAGACCACCAGGCTCAAGACCATGGACACTAATTGATTACTTTCCAAAAGATTTCTTATTAGTAATAGATGAAAGCCATGTAACAATTCCACAATTAAGAGCTATGTACAATGGTGATAGAAGTAGAAAGGAAAAGCTTGTAGAGTTTGGATTTAGACTTCCTTCTGCTCTTGATAACAGACCATTAAAATTTGAGGAGCTTGAAAGTTTATGGAATCAAGTTATTTTCATGAGTGCCACACCTGGTCCTTATGAGATGGAATTAGTAAAAAATGATATTGTAGAGCAAATTGTAAGACCAACAGGAATTGTAGATCCACAAATAGAAGTAAGACCTGAAATTAATCAAATAGATGATATGTTAAATGAAATTAGAAAATGTATAGAAAAGAATGAAAGAGTTTTAATTACTACTACTACAAAAAGGACAAGTGAAGAATTGGCAGATTTTTTAAATCAAGTAGGTATTAAAGCTAAATATCTTCATTCAGAATTAGATGCTATTGAAAGAATTGAGATTTTAAGAGATTTAAGACTTGGAAATATAGATGTTATTGTAGGTGTGAATTTATTAAGGGAAGGATTAGATTTGCCAGAAGTTTCATTAGTTATTATAACGGAAGCTGATAAAAAAGGATTTTTAAGAAGTTATACTGCCCTTATTCAAACTATTGGAAGAGCAGCAAGAAATTCAGCAGGTAAAGTTATACTCTATTCATCAGAAATTACTGATGCTATGAAAAAAGCAATTGAAGAAACTGAAAGAAGAAGAAAAATTCAAATAGAATATAATCAAAAACATGGTATTATTCCAAAAACCATTAAAAAATCCATAGATCAAATTTTAAAAATTACATCAGTAGCTGATGAAAGAATTTTCACTAAAAAAGAAATAAAAACTATTGAAGATGAGGTAAAGAAAGAAATTGAAGAGTTATTGAAAAATAAAAATAAAATAGAGCTTATAGCAGAATTGGAATATCGCATGAAAAAATGTGCAGAAGAATGGGATTTTGAAAAAGCATTAGTTTATAGAGATTTTATTTATAAATTAGTAAAAAAGCCTTAAAATTTTAAAATGACTTTCATAACTTTAACATTAAGCCCATCTTATGTGATTTTTGGAGATGATACATTATATAATAACCCATATTCCTACCCTGCCCCTTATGGAAATAGGAGCAAAAATATATTCTCTTGGTTTTTTTGTTAAATCTACTAACTATATACAACTTTGTTCTTGCACTTTAAAAATAAAGGAGGTTAATTATAATGAAGTTGGTGATTATTTTGATAATAATGATTTAATAACTGCTATTGGATATAATCCTTGCCCGAGCTTACCAATTAACGCCTGGACAGAACATACATTTTCATCACCATGGATTTGGAATGGAAATAATATCTTAATAGATTTTTATTATGGTGCTACTTCAAATTATAACTACACATATAATGCCAGTACTACTTATACAACATATAGCACAAATTTAGTAGGTTATAATTATACTGATGCCGGCTCAGTTCCTACAAGTACAATTAAATCCACAAAACGACCCAAGATAAGAATACTCGTAGATTTACCTTCATCTAATAAAGAAAATAGGGAAAATAAAAAACTTTCTATTAAAGACAAAATAATGGAAATTTATTTAAATGATAATTGGAATTTAAAAGTTTATAATGTGTTAGGTAATAAGGTTTTTGAAAAGAAAGGTAAGGGATATATGAAAATTTATTTAAATGTTCCAAGAGGGAAATTTATAGTTAAATTTTAAAGCTGTTTCAAGTTTTGATGTTTTCCATTCAATCAAGTTAAATTTATTTTTTAATTCCATTACAAATTTTAAAATTTCTTCTTCATCACCTTCAATCTCTAAAAAATTCATAATTGTTTTATCGCTCAAAAAGACTTTATCAACTGAAACTTTTAAATTTCCGATTAAATATAATTTTCTTCTTGAAAAAATTTCAATTATTGGAAAAATTTTAAGCTCAATATCACCAAAATAAAAATAAAATTCACTTCTTCTTAGCTTTTCGTACATTTCTTTTGTTATTTCCTTTTCAATCTCAATCCTTTTAAATAAATTATTATCACTTTCAATTTTTCTTTTTATCGTAAAATAGAACTTTTCGTTCTCTTTTCTAATTCTAAAAGCACAATGATAATTTTTTAAAAGATTTAATTGTTTATTATCAAAATAAATATCATCAATTTCAAGCTTAATAGGATTTACAAAATTATTTAAGAAGCTTTCCAATTCATTTGGATTTTCAATCAAAAATTTTGCCTCTATTTCCATAATATACAATAAGGATATTTTTTAACATTTTCTTTTAAATTTTTAATAAAAACATCAACTTCATCTTTTTTGAAAATAAAACCAATAGTATAATCTTCTAATTTCAAATTTTCAAATAAACCTTTATATGAAGGCTCTTTTTCAAAAGGAATTAAAAGCTTTCTATATTCCTCAGGACTAAAAACAAAAACTTTATAATCAAATGGCTCAAATATATTTTCTTCATCAACCTTATTAAAATCAATATATCCATCCTTTGAAAATATAAAATCAATATCATTTGAAAAGAACAATAAGTACTTATTTGAGATTAAAATTATTGAGTTTTTAATGCTTTTCGAAAGGTTTTTAATAATTCTTGAAAATCCTATCCATTCATCCTTACTATAAATTAGAAAAGGCTCAACTTCACTTAAAAAATTTATAAGTCCTTTGAAAATTATTTCATTTACAGATGTTTCCAATTCTTTTAATTTAAGTTCTTTTTTAATAGTTTCAATTAAAATTTTTAAAAAACCATTAGGATTGTACTTTTTAGTAGGAATAAAATTCTCATATTCCTTTGGGATTGGTCTTTTAATTACATAACCCTCACCCCATAAAAATAGTCTTGCTATTTCAGTTTCTCCTTCTCCATATAAGCTGTCAATTTTTACAATCTCTCCATTTATTAAAAATACTCTAATTGTTTCATTCTTTAAATTTTCAAAAATAAACAAACCCGTTTCACGATCTAAAATAGCTTTTGCTAATTCTATTGGAAGAACTTTAATCTCCATACCCTCCCTTCATCATGGAAAATAAACCAAACAAATAAATTATACCCACTATTATAACGATGGCATAAGCTACTATACCTACTATAACAGATATAACAAAGAAAAGTCTAATTTTTGAGACTACCTCCATTAATTTCGTTTCATCCTTGTTAGTGCTTGCCATTTGAGCAGACTTGCCAGCCCGATATACTATCACACCCATCCATATCGGAAGCCATGCATATATAATACCAACAATAGTTATAGCGGAAAGGATACCACTAACGATATATAAAATACCCATAGCCTTCATCCATCCAGATGCTCTTGAAAGTTCCTCATAAACCCTTTCCATAGTTCTTAAATTTTAAAGCATATATTATGCCTTGGGGGCTTTAAATAAACAATTCCCTAAAATATTCATAAGTCTTTGATAATCAATTACTTAACATTATTTATTGGACAAAGCATATATTTGGGGCTTTGCTGTGTTGTCTAATAATTCTGAAATTAAAATTGTTTCTATGCTTTCCTATGAATCATTTGTCAAAATTCCAATCTGCTAAACTTAAAATGGTGCTTTGTCCAATAAATGATATTAAGTGATTGATTATCAAGAACTTATAAAAATTTCAGGAAATTATTGATTTTATTGGGGATTTATTTAGGGGGCAAAAGCCCCCCGCCGAAAAGTGGGTATTTTTAAGCCGAAGGCTTATTTTTGGGTGGTTGGGAAAAATATAATAAAATATATGATTTCAGAATTATTGGACAAGGCATTAAAATGGTAATTTAAAGCTTTAAAATTTTCAAAATGCGTGATGTAGGACTTTTAATTTTAAGAGTTTTTCCAAGTCTATTATTATTTATCTTTCATGGAATTCCTAAAATTCAAAAGCCACATTATTTATTAGTTAAGAAAATTGGACTTCCATTTCCTGAAATTTTCACTTGGGCTTCTATACTTGCTATAACCCTATTTGCTATATTAGTAATGATTGGCTTATGGACAAGAATTTCAGCCATTATTTTAGTGATTAATTTCTTATTTGCTTCTTATTTAAATCTTTTTATTTTAAAACAATCAATTTTAGAAGCTGAAAAGTCAATTTTATATTTAATAATTTATTTAACAATTGCCTTAATTGGAGCAGGAAAAATCTCAATAGATAAAAAATAAATTAAAATTGAGATGTAAAGTAAGGTTTTGGATCAACTGCCTCTTTACCTATTCTTAATTCAAAGTGAAATAATTCATCGCCAACTTTGGCAATTTGTTGTCCTTTTATTACTTTATCACCTTTTTTAACATTTATTCCAATAATTTGACTATATATTGTCCAAAATCCTGAATGCTCAATAATTATTATATTTCCATAACCTTCAATAAATCCAACATAAAC
>Ga0081478_129829_pt1 | contig 31606 bp, 26 predicted proteins | sample OctSprmetagenome_FD_70983 | JGI IMG/M metagenome (GOLD analysis project Ga0081478, IMG submission 70983) | Hot spring and microbial mat streamer communities from Octopus Spring Streamers, Yellowstone National Park, USA - T=80-84 v2 (version 2) | ecosystem: Environmental > Aquatic > Thermal... | reverse complement strand
CGTTATATCAGTAGTAGTTCTGCTGGCAGGAATAGCCTCAACCATGAATAATCAATTCGGAGGTATAATAGGCATTTATATATCTGAACTCATAAAAAAATTAGGAATAAGCGAAAATCTATCTATTTCAATATTATCTTCTGCAATCTTTGCAATATCAATAGTCACATTTTTTCCATACTTTTCAAGACAAATACAAAAAATAAGGAACAAAGGAGAAGGCACTGCTGCAAGTCCAAAATCAATCGCAAACACACAAACATGGAATGAAAAAGATTATCAAAATGAATATGATGAAGAAAATCAAAAACCATCACCAGATGATAAGAAAATAAAAAATGAAAAAGAAAGTAGAACAATACTTTTAGACGAAACATCACACACAACTCAAATCATAAGATTAGACGAGAAAAATAAAATAGGAGAATACTACAAAGCTGATTATTCAGAAGGATATGAAAGAAACAAAGATAAAAATCAAATAAGACAACAAACACAACAAGATGAAATTCAATCAGAAGAAGATGAAACAGGAAACAGAGAGGAAACAGAAGTTGTGGAAGGGAAAAAAGATAGTTTTCAACTCCCGTCACCATCTTTACTTGATGAACCTGAATCAGTAGAATATGATCCCCCAGAAGTTCTAACAAAAGTTGCAAGGGAATTAATAGATGTGCTTAACTCATTTGGCATAAAGGGAAGAATAATATCTATGATGTCAGGACCTGTTGTAAATTTCTTTGAGTTCATACCAGAAAGTGGCATAAGAGCAACAAAAATAGTTTCTCTCGGCGATGATATAGCAATAGCTATGAGACTACCTGGTATAAGAATAGTTGCCCCTGTACCAATAAGTGGGGCAGTAGGTTTTGAGGTTCCAAGAAAAAAAAGAAATATTGTGAGGTTAAAAGAAGTTTTTGACGCACCAGAAGCGAAAAAAATGAAAATTCCCCTGACATTAGGAAAAGATATATATGGAAGACCATTCGTTGTGGATTTGCACAAACTTCCGCACCTGCTTGTAGCCGGAACAACCGGGTCTGGAAAAAGCGTATTATTGAACACAATAATCGTTAGCTTACTTATGAGATTTCCGCCCGATGAATTGAAATTTATCCTTGTTGATCCAAAAATGCTTGAGTTTTCTCTTTATAGCGGTATTCCAAATCTTGTAACAGATGTTGTAACGAGCTCAAAAGGTGCGATAGATGTTTTAAGGTGGGCGGTAGAAGAAATGATGAGAAGATATCAAGCGATGAAGAAAGTAAAGTCAAAGAACCTTGACGACTTTATAGATAAAACAGGAGAAAAAATGCCAAGAATAATAGTTGTAATAGATGAGTTCGCAGACCTTATGGTAACATCGGCAAAAAAAGTTGAAGAATATGTTATGAGACTATCCCAGATGGCAAGAGCTGCTGGTATACACCTTATACTCACCACCCAAAGACCTTCAACAGATGTTGTAACCGGGATAATAAAATCAAATTTGCCAGCAAGAATAGCTTTAAGAGTTTCTGATAAAGTAAATTCGCGAGTTATTTTAGATACAAACGGAGCAGAAACACTACTTGGACAAGGAGATTTTCTCTTCTCTATGCCTGGAATAACTCCTCAAAGAGGACACGCTGCTTACACATCGGACGAAGAAATAATAAAAATAGTGGATCATCTCAAAGCACAAAGAGAACCAGAGTACATTGAAATTGTATCAAAAGATGAAGAGGAAGAAATGCTAATTTCAGCAGAGTTTGAAGACAAAGACGCTAAATTTAAAGAAGCCATAGAAATTGCAAAAAGCTACGGGCAAATTTCAATATCTCTTTTGCAGAGAAAACTTGGAATAGGTTTTAACAGAGCAGCAAGAATCGTAGAGGAGATGGAAGAAATGGGAATAGTCAAAAAACACGACAAAAAACTAATATATGTAGGGCTACCTAAAACAACTATCCACCAGCAGAAGGACAATATTGAAGATAACAATTCCTAACTATCAATAACAGGGAATTTACTCTGCATAGTTTTTAGTTTTACTGCCAGAAAAATAGATTCATATATGCAAATACTTTTATTCAGTCCCCAGATGTTTTTTAAGGAAATCAACCATCATACCCCACGCATCTTTTGCCGATGGTTCATGATACACTTCTGGTCTTTTTTCATTCAAAAAAGCATGATTGACCCCTGGATAGATTTTAAGTTGCACCTCAACCCCGTTCCTCCAAACCTTTTTTGAAAGTTCAATGACATCATCGTTATTTACGAACTCATCTTTTTCAGCAAGAATAAAGAATATTGGTATCTTTATATTTTCCGGTTTTATTGGAGCAAGTTGTGGAAGCCCATAAAACGGGCAAGCAGCATCTAAGATATCAGAAAAAACAGAAGCAAAATACATGGTCAAAGTTCCTCCGCAACAAAACCCAATTACTCCAACTTTCTTTGGAGAAATCTTATCTAAACTTTTGAGATACTCAACCGCAACCTTGAAAACATTTGATACCTCTTCAAGGCGATTTTGAAACATATCTGTCATAAGCTGCCCCGCATCGTTAGGGTTATCCACCACTTTCCCCTTATATAAATCCAATCCTAAAGCGGCAAAACCCTCTTTTGATAGTCTATCTACAACCCCCTTTATTTGTTCATTCAGTCCCCACCATTCATGTAAAACTATTACGGCAGGAGCTCTCTTTCTGGGGACAGAAAAATACCCCATTATATCCATCCCGTTCTTTTGAAACTTTATATTCTTACCCATCGCAATTGCACCTCCTTTCTTCCTTTTATATTTTATCCTATAAAAATATTTTTTTGGATTTGTAAAAAATTCGTGACTAACAAGAATTACTCATTACACACCAACGCAAACCTTCCAAGAGTATTTTTACTTTTCATTTTTAAGTGTGAATCAAGGGCTTTTTCAAGAGGGAACTCTTCAGAGATAATAGGTCGCACCTTTCCCATCTCAATAAGACGGAAAAGATTTTGAAGCTCATTCTGATTTATGCCTACTGAGCCTTTCAATTTCAATTCTCTTACGATGACCATTCCAGGATTAAGTTGGTACCTATCTACTTTTATGTTCCCTATGAGAACAAGGATCCCACCTAATTTTAGACTTCTTATAGCTCCTTCAAGCCCGACAGAACCAGTGTTTTCTATTACAACATCAACTCCTCTCCCACCAGTTCTTTTCATCACCTCATCATTAAATCGCATATCTTCTGATAAAATGACATCATCTGCTCCGAACTCTTTTAGCTTTTCAACCTTGCTTTTTGATGAAGTTACAGCTAAAACATATGCTCCGGATTCCTTTGCTATTTGGATTGCATGCAAACCAACCCCTCCGCTCGCACCAGTTATAAGCACAAGATCTCCCGATTTGACTTCTCCCTGATGAGCAATTGCTCTATATGCTGTTCCAACCGCACAAAAGATTATAGAGAGTTGAGAGTAAGATAAACTCTTAATCAGATTTTCTGGAACCTTTACAAAAGCAGACCAGTGAGCCTTGACATATTCAGAGTATCCACCTGGCATGGTCTGAACAAATCTGCCAGCTCTCGTACAAAGGTTATCTTTCCCAGAAAGACATAACTCACATCTTCCACAAAACGGACCATGTCTTGATATAACAATATCACCTTCTGAAAAAGGCGGTATATCATTATTTCCAGCTTTTACTTTTTCAACAATACCGCATATTTCATGTCCTGGAACGGTTGGAAGGATTGTATATTTGAAACCTCCTTGTATATCTATTATATCTCTATAACACACTCCGCACGATAAAACTTTTACAAGTATCTCACCTTCCGCCAGTTCTCCTATATCAAACTCTTTGAATGATAATCCTTCGTACCCGAACTTTTCAAGAACCCATGCTTTTGTTTTCATTTGATAAGATTATAATTGTAATCAGACACAATTTATAATTTACCTAATCCCTTGCTTTTTGAATAAGAAGAAGATACCTTTTATTTATTTTTTCATTCCTTTATCTTCTGATTCTCTACCTTTTCCATTTATCCCATTAGAATAATCACTATTTCCATGAGGTAATTCTTCTTCTTTTTCTTCATCGTATCCAGCAATACCTTCTACTTTTTCTTTGTATTTCCCTTTTTTCAAATCGATATAATACCTAATTTTCTCTTCCGAGTAGCTTATTCTCGGATGATAGAATTCAATAAGAGTTTCTACCATTGCAGATTTTATTTTGTTTAGCTGCTCAAATGTCACCGGAGCGTTATCAAATTGTTTCATTTCCATCTTCTTTGAAACGATTCTATCAACAAGCTCACTTATCTTTGCTGGGGTTAATTCTTCAACAGAGCGTAGAGCAGCCTCACACGAATCTGCTATCATCAATATTAGAGTTTCAATACTACGAGGAGAAGGACCGGGATATCTTACTTCAAATTTCAAATTCTCTTCCTCGGATGCTTTAACAAAGAATTCTGGGTAAGTCGTTCCATGATGTTCTTTTATAAAATCTATGATTCTCTCTGGAATATTGTATGATCTTGCGAGTTTCACCCCGTCTTCAACGTGCTTTATAATAACCTTTGAACTTAATGGCGGGTTTATTTTAAGATGTTTTTCTAAACCTTTCAGGTTTTCTATAAAGTATGCAGGTCTAATTATTTTTCCTATATCATGGTAAAGAGCAGCACATCTTACAAGTTCTGCGTTTACACCTAATTTTTCTGCTACCGAATGAGCTATATCAGCAACGAATATTGAATGATGGAAAGTTCCAGGAGCTCTTTTCCTCAATTGAACCAAAAGAGGATTTTCTAAATCTTGCAAATCAAAAAGGTAAAAAGGAGTAAGTATTCTAAATGCTCTCTCTATGAAAAACACTAAACCAACAGATATAAAAGGAGAAAACAAAGATGAAACGAAGAAAAAGAAAGATTTGATAAATCCATTTCCCAAGATCAAAGATAGAATTAGTTCAAATAAGCCATAAAAAATCCCAACCTTGAAAATAGATATCCTCCTCCTCGCACCTTCAAGAGCAGATAAAATGATAAAAGAAGAGGTAAACCAGACAAAAGAAAGAGAAAAATCTCTGTGAAGAAAAAATGAGATGAGAGAAAAAAAAGATGATATGTAAATAGTTTTTATCTTTCCAAAGATATAAAATAGTGTTGAAGGGAAAACAAAAAACGGGAAAGCATATATAAGACCTTGCTGAATCCCGCCTTCCAGATCAACATTAGCCTGAACTTTAAGGAAGGAATATATTAAAAAGGAAAAGATTAAAAAAGTAGCCACAATAATTGCCTTTTCCTTAACACTAAAATCGTTAAATATGAAAAAAGATGTTAAAAAGGAAATCAAAAATGGGAACCTTATCTTCTCCGAAAACTCAAAGTTAGAAACAAAAAGAGAAAATATAATAGATGATAAAAGGAATAAAAGAAGATAAGAATATTTATGTAAAATCAGTCTTTTTATCATAGCTAATTTTTTATTTTATTACTTTTACTTCCTTAGCTTATACCCCAATCTACTAAACTAAAAAAAATATATTTTATATCTTAGTGTAAAAAATAATCAAAATTAAAAAAGAAAAAGCGAATAATAAGAATCAAAAAAATCTCAAATAACAAAGTATCAAAAAGAAATGTTTTAGAATTTTCCATACGATTTGCTTATATTTTTTAGTATGAACAATATAAGGGAGAAAATAAAACTAACCCTAACTCTAACTATTATAATACCAACACTCACATTCTTCATAGTATGCAAAAGTAAAAAAGAACAAAACATAAGTGAAATAATATTAATGGGTAAAGAGAGACTAAAAGAAGCTGATTTTCAAGGTGCTGCCCAAATCTTTTCAGAAGGAATAAAAAAAGAACCAAATAACCCGGAAGTTAGATTTGGTATGGCTCTATCTTTAACAGGATTACTTCTTAAAAATATCCAAGATGTTATTACCGAATTAGGAAATGTGATAGTACAGCTTATATCTGGATTTTCTCCACCAGCAAAACATATAAGACCCGCCCAAACCGAAATTCCAACAGAAACAACAATAAACACAATCCTTGATGATATATTTCAAGCAAACATAATTGACATTTCAGAAAAAATAATTGAAAATTTAGAAATTCCAAGAAAAGAAAAAAATTGGAGCTTCAAAGTAGATAAACTTTCCTGGAAACTTGAATTTCAAGGAAAAGAGATATGGAGATTAGACCTTGATGGTATAGAATTTGATAATGCTGATGCTAACCTACTATATGGAACCTTAAAAGCAGTTCAAGGGTTTATAAAGTTTTTTCTCTCAATAGATCTTGATATCAAATTAGAAAACATAGTAAGAACATACTCATTTATTCAAGAACTCGGCGGAATAAGTAATATTTCTGTAAGAGATGTTGTTATCAGAATTATTCCATTTTTGTTGAATGAAAGAGAAAATCTTTTAGGTATAGAGCCTACAAAAGGTAAAATATATTGGAAACAGGTTCCAGAACTTTTCATAAGCTCATCAGAAGCTTTTATTCAAATGCTTGAATCAATTGCCCAAGAAACAGATGCACAAACGGATGATTTTATAGCACCGGCTGAGGAAAATACATTTGCTATACCAACATCCTCTGACTCTATTTTCAAAGATGAAAAACTTTCAAATAACTTTGGAAACCGCCCGAGATCAAAACTTGAAGTGCCTCCAAGTTTAAAGGATGATCTCTCCCAAATCTCAAAAAGCTTCCAAGGGAAAGAAAGAGTAAGTTGGAAGTCGCTAATCAATGTAGTGGCAACATTTGCTGTAGGAATTGTCAGAACTGGGATATTTGATGAACTTATAAAAAGTTTAACAACATATATAACAGGAGCAGGTCTGCCTCAGGATGTTTCGGCTAACTTGCTACAATTTGTGAACCCACAAATAATTTCTTCACTCATAACTGGTATAATACCAAATGAAATAGAGTTTGACTTTAAAACTTTTTTCTCATCAGAAGGCGGAATAAGAGCAATATTACCAGCTTGGACAGATGATAATAAATTCATATTTGAATGGGAGTGTTTCTCCGACTCCCCGGGTATAGTACCGCTTGCAGAAAGTAATCCTATCTTTGGGCTATTTTGCAAGGCACCAAAAACCTTATATTGTTTTGAGAAAAAATATGTAGGAACATGTGATATAAAACTTCAAGAATGCAACGAAACACTAATCAAACCTCAAGAAGCAACATGCCAACTATATTGTCCAATAGAGGCTCAAAATTGTCAGGGAGCCGGGAGGTTGCAGATGAAAGTTTGTGAACTGATGGACGAAACAACGGAAAAGTGTCTAAAATATTGTACAGAAACAAAAATTGTAAAACTAATCTCCGGAGAATCTCAACAATTCTGCATATCAACAATAAGATTTGACGATTCAGAACATTTCTATCAGGATTTCCCAAAAATATATAAGCCCGGAAAAGGAGTAAAAATTCCAACACCAATAAAAAAAGATGGAATAGTCACTGTATTCCCATATATTGGTTTTCAATCACCAGATTTTTCTGGACTTTTATACATAAATTCAAGTTTTCTCTCAAGATTTTCAAAAGATGTACCAATATCAGGCTTTAAGAAACCGGACCAGTTTGAAATAAACCTTTTTATTCAGATAATAGGAACAAACTTAGAAAAACTACTTGCTCAAGCTGGAATAATATAATAAAGCTATGTTTGAGTTAATGGATCACACAGGTGAAACCGGATTCATAGTGAAAGCAAAGACAAAAGAAGAAATTATCAGAGATTCAATAGATGCTCTCTACCAGCTTTACTTCGGGGAAGATAAACTTCAAGAGAAAAAAGAGATTGAAAAAATGTATGAAGAAACAAAAAATAAAAGCAACAGTAAAATCTTACCAAAAATAAGAATGAAAATAAAATCAGATGGTATAGATTTTACTGATGCATTAATCACACTTCTTAATGAAATAGTTTTCCTCTTTGATACAAAAAAGATCACGCCATTTAGATTAGAAAGGGTTAAGATAATTGAGAAAGAGGAAGAAACGGAAATTGAAGCAGAAATATTATTTGAGAAACTTAAAGATAGGAAACTGTTTCCAAAAATCTATATCAAAGCAGTAACATACGGAGGCGCAGAGCTGAAAAAGGAAGGGGATAATTTCATTATACCAATAATTATTGATATATAACTAACAAAACATTCTCAAACCTATGTCTTTCCAAAGACTATATATTTTTCTTGCAAATTCACCTAGAAACAATCATTTTTGCAAAATTAAAATGATGTACAAAATTATCTTTCTGCTCATATTTTCTTTTCTTCTCATTTTCATTTACTCGCAAGATGTTTTTGCATGGGGACCGGGTGCCCATCTTGGAATAACTTCTGCAATAGAACTTGCAAAAATAGGTAGCACAGTAGCAAAAATATGCGAGAAATTCTATCCACAGTTTCTATGGGGAAGCATTATGGCAGATATAATCATAGGAAAGAATTTCTCAAACTGGAAACAACATCCGCATAACTGGGAGTTTATATTTTCATTGTTTTTCAAGGCATCAGAAGATTACAAGAAATCTTTTATGATAGGTTATATGACACACCTTGCCCAAGATATAGTTGCTCATAATTTTATGATCCCAGAATTCGCAGTTGCAAGTGCTTTTTTCAACAATATACCCAAAAATCTATCTATACTACACTTTAAAGTTGAAAGAAAAGCAGATGATCTGGTAAATCCGCAAATCTGGGAACAAATAAGATATTTCCAATCTTTACCGGAAAATAGAAAATGCGTTGAATTTCTTGAAGAAAACCTCAATGGAACAATATTCGGCTCACCAAAAACAAATAGTAGAATCTACTTAAAGATTCTTTCAGTAAATACAATAAAGGAAATCATAAAAACAAAGTTCAAGTTAATCCGTAACGGAAAAGATCAAAAAGGCAAAAATATATATTCAAAAGCTATCGGAGAATATTTTTCTATGGCTAAAAAAACTTCCGAAGATTTCCTTAAAAATTTTGAGAGATCTAAAATGATTCTCATAGACCCAACAGGAATAGAAACTATATATTTTGCAAACTCTCTGAAAAATTCAGTTCTAAAAATAAAGAAGAAAAAGGGAGAATTTGATGAAGGAAAGTTTTTAAGGCTGCTTAGCGAAGTTCAACCTCCTATCTTCGGGAAAAGGACCCCAGTACTTTTTACCCTGAAAACCTCATCATAATTAACGATGTCCTGAATTGTTTTTGGATTTGACTCATCTAAAAGCGAATGAAAACCAAAACTTCTGGATATTTTCAAAGCTGTTTCTGGACAGAAAGGATATATCATAAATGTTATTATCTTAATGAGATATGAAAGACTATAAATGATTTTTTCCGCATCCTCCACCTTTCCCATTTTTAGTTTTGACCATGGTGCTTGGGAATCTATAAACTTATTTGAAAAGGCTACAAGTGATGAAAAATAAGATAAGGCTGAAAATAGATCAATATTTTCAATTGCTCTTTTCCACAGAGAAAGCAATTCTTGTGGGGAAAAATCTCCAAAACTTGGTAATCCCACCTTTCTTACCCCGGAAGGGAAATTAGATTCTGCAAATTTTGCAACACGCAAAACGAGATTTCCAAAATCTTTTGCCAAATCATTCTCATATCTTGATTTTATTGCCTCCTCAGAAAAGTCTCCATCTTGCCCAAATGGAGTTTCCCTGAACAAAAAGAACCTCAGAGCATCTGCTCCAAAAACTGATGATATCTCAAAGGGATCAACAACATTTTTTAGAGACTTCGACATCTTCTGTCCCTGCACCTTCCACCAACCATGAGCAAAAACCAATATAGGCAACTCAAGATCCACCGACATAAGGAACATGGGCCAATATAAAGCGTGAAATTTCAAAATGTCTTTCCCAACAAGATGTATATCTGCTGGCCAAAACTCCATTTTATCTCCATCAGGATATCCAAGGGCAGAAACATAATTTATGAGAGCATCAACCCAAACATAAATCGTAAAATTTTCATCGTCGGGAACTGGAATTCCCCACTGAACTCTATTGCGAGGGCGAGATATTGATATATCTCCAATATCATTAAGTGCATTGAGGACCTCCCTTTGTCTGAAATCTGGTTTTATAAAGTTTGATTTTGTTATAAACTCTTTGAGCCTATCTTTGTATTTTTGAACTGAGAAAAAATAGCTTTCCTCCTCCAAAACCTCTACGGGTCTTCCACAAGACGGACACTTACCATCCTCCACCTGAGAAGATGGAAAAAATGATTCACAAGGGATACAATACCAGCCAACATATTTTCCTTTGTATATATCTCCTTTCTCTTTCATTTTCTTCCAAAAATAAATAACAGCTTCCTCATGCTCTGGATCTGTGGTTCTTATAAATTTATCATAAGATATGTTCAATACTTTCCATAGCTCCTTGAATCTTTTGTGAGTTTCATCTGCTAATTCTTTTGGAGATATTCCTTTTTCTTCTGCTGCTTTCTCAATTTTTTTACCATGTTCATCCGTTCCTGTAAGAAAAAATACCTTATAACCAAAAATCCTTTTGAACCTTGCGATAATATCTGCTGCAATCGTAGTGTAAGCATGCCCAATATGAGGGACATCATTTACATAGTATATAGGAGTAGTTATGTAAAATTTTTCCATATCTTTTTATTTTTTATTGTGCAGATTTTTTATTCAAAACCACAAGAAAAAATACTATTAATCAGATGGGAAAGGGAAAAGTTTATATAGTAGGTGCAGGACCTGGCGATCCCGGACTTGCAACCATAAGATGTATAGAAATCCTGAAAAAATCAGATGTTGTAATATACGATCACCTAATACCACAAGATATTCTTATATACGCAGAAAATGCAGAAAAGATATATGTGGGTAAAGAAGCCGGAAAACATACTCTTCCACAGGAAAAAATAAATGAACTTTTAGTTCAAAAGGCAAGAGAAGGAAAAAAAGTAGTAAGGCTCAAAGGGGGCGATCCTTTTATATTTGGGAGAGGAGGAGAAGAATGCGAATACCTAAAAGAGAATGATATAGATTTTGAGGTAGTCCCTGGTGTATCATCATTCTATTCTGTTCCAGCATACGCAGGTATCCCAATAACTCATAGAGATTTTGTCTCTTCTTTTACAGTTATAACAGGAAGCGAAGCTGAGGGTAGGGAAAGAATAGATTTTTCCTCTATATCAAAATGCGGAACATTAGTCTTTCTTATGACCGTAAAACCTCTTCAAAAGATAGTAAGCAAATTACTAGAAAATTTGCCACCTTCCACACCTTGTGCGTTAATAGAAAATGGAACGACTCCCCTACAAAGAACAATAACATCTACACTAGATAAAATAATAGAAAAATCAAAAGAGGAAAAAGTGAAACCACCTGCGATATTCATAGTCGGAGATGTCGTGAAAATGAGAGAGAAAATAAGCTGGTTTGAGAAAAAACCTCTATTCTCAAAAAAAATCGTTATAACCCGTCCTATCAGACAATCATATTCGATGTCAAAATTAATAAGAGAACTTGGAGGACTTCCAATACTATTCCCATCGGTAAAAATAGTCTTCAACGAAAAGCACGAAGAAAATATTAGAAATTTTTTAGAAGATATTCAACAAAAAAAAGTAGATGAAAGAAATGATACAGTTTTAGTTTTTACAAGCCAAAACGGCGTAGAGAAATTTTTTTCTTTTCTTTTCAGCAAAGGCAAAGATTCAAGAACTATATGGGGAATGAAGGTAGCAGCAGTCGGAGAAAAAACGGCTTCATCTTTAAACAAATTTGGTATTATCCCAGATATAATACCAAACAACTTTACAACAGAAAACCTATATGAGGAATTAAAAGTAAGACATGAAAAAAATGTGATATTTTTGAGAGCAGAGAAAATAAGAAATATAGAAAGCAAACTTATCCAAATAGGCAAAAATGTAAAAACCATAGAGATATATTCAATAGAAAAAGAAGAAAAAACAAAAGAAGACATAGAAGAATTAAAAAGAATAAATCCTGATGTTCTGACATTTACTTCATCTCTCTCATTTTTATATTTTCTTGAATTTTTTGAAAAGGAGTGGATACAAGATAGAGTGATAGCTTGCATAGGAGAGGTTACAGCGAAAACAGTAGAAAAACATGTCAAAAAACCAGAAATCATATCAGAAAAGCAAACAGTTGAATCTCTCGCCGAAGAAATCGTAAAGTTCTATACTAAACAAAATGGATTTTCAAAATCTCAGGAAAATCAATAAAAAAATCAATAGACGAATAGAGGTTTTTCATCAGTTATTATTTGATCAAAATTTTTCAGGTCTTCTATAAAGAATTTCGGTTTAGATATACAGGCTCTATAAACCTCTGGAGTGAGAAAGCGAGTTTCAATTTGAGATAAGACTTTCTCTACTTCTTCATAGGGAACTTCTTCTGGTTTCCTTGCAACACATCCGAAAGTAAATGCCCAGCTTAACATAAATGATTTGAGATATGTCCAAGCGAAAGAAACTTTTGGAAATACTTTCTCCAAAGTCTTATACATAGCAAGCAAAAACTTTGAACCGCCCGGAAAAATTGTATTTGATTGTACTGAGACGACTCCTCTTTCAGTGAGTCTCTCTTTTACCTTTATCATAAACTCCTTTGTGAAAAGGAGATAAGAAGGACCGTATTCAAGCGGATCAACAGTGTCTATTATTATTACATCAAATTTTTCGTGGGTATTTTCTATGAACTTTCGCCCATCTTCAAAAAAGACCTCAACACGAGGATCAAAAAAGGAACCTTTATTTATATGATTGAGGTATTCTTTGGATATTTCAACTACCTCTCTATCTATATCTACAAGTACACATCTTTTGATACTTTTATATTTTAGAGCTTCTCTGAGCGCACATCCATCTCCACCTCCCACTATAAGTACAGTCTCTGGACTACCACATGTTATCAGAGGTATATGAACTAATGGTTCATGGTATGAAAATTCATCAAGCTCTGCGATCTGTATCTTTCCATCTAATATTAGGGCAAGCCCAACTTCTTCAAGAACAACAAGATCTATTTGTTGAAAATCCGTCTTTTTAGATAATATAACCTCTTTTATAGAATAGAAAAATCCTGATGATTTATCTGTCCAGTCAAAGTAGAACTTGCATCTCATCGGTTCTGATTTCCTCATTTTCTCTATTTTTTCTGTTGGATCTCATTATTTTTTCTATTTTGGATATATTCCCTCTATCAGCACGGAATAAAACTAACTCCTTTGTTTTGAACTTACGAGCTATCTCCCTGACAGCAGGTTCAGGGTCCTCCTCCCCGCAAGTATAAAAGTCAAGAGCTGCGTATTTTAGCTCTGGCCATGTATGTATTGCTATATGAGATTCGGATATTATAATGATAGCTGACACTCCCTGAGGTTCGAATTTTCTCGTTGCATAATCAACAACTGTAACTTTTGTCTTTTCAGCTGACTTTATAAGAGTAGAGGTTATGAACTCCACATCGTCAAGCAAAACCGGATCGCACCCGTAAAGCTCCGCTATTATGTGGGTCCCCAGAAACTTCCTTTCCACTTTTACCCTCACCTCCACTATCTTTTTTTATTAAACCAAAACTCATAAATAAAATTTTATGAATAAAAAAACTTTTTTGTTTTATAAATTTATTCTACAAAAAAAATTTTTTTTTATAATAAAGAAACCAGAACGAAAAATCAAAAAAACAAAAAATTTTGATTCAAGAAATCAAAAAAATTTTCTATCAAATCAATTTTTTCGCTCGTTCTGATTTGTTTTTTACCTTCTCTCTTACAATACCCAAATATATTCCTAAAATAATTCCGAAAGTATCTGCAACAATATCAAAAAAATCAGCCTGCCTTCCAGGAATAAAAGACTGAATAAATTCATCTGTAATAGAAACAAAAAAAGCTAAGAGAAAAGAAACAAATGGTGAGATTTGTCCAAATGCTCCAACATACATAAAAGATAAAAATCCTCCAGGAATATAATAGACAAAATGAATGATTTTATCTAAATTCCCTAGCCCTGTAGGTAAGCGAGATGGTAAAGAAGCATTATAAATCACACTTGCAAACCATGCAAAAAATAAAAAGGCATAAAAATAAAACCTCATAAATAAAAAGTGTAGATTAGAAACCAAAAAATTTCAAAAACAAGGAATTATGTATAATTTTTATGTTAATGGAAGTAAGTGAAATAAACATAGGGAAAATTCTCAAAGACTACCTCCCCGCAATAGCCATAACAGTTGCAATATTCGCTCCACTTATACTGAAAAATCCATCCTTCGGAATATATCTGATATGTTTTCTTATCCCAATTTCCCCCTCAATAAGCATAGGAGAAACAGATGTAAGAGATATAACTATAAGATTTGAAGATATTTTTTTTATCATCACACTTGTTTCATGGGGGATAAGAGGTTTTTATATACCAAAAGATGGGTATGGCTCAAGAATAGCAGCAATAATTTTGTTTTTCGCTTTCATATACAGCATTTCAACCTTTTTATTTCTATCACCTTTTAGATGGAAAGCACAACTTCTTTTTCTTTCAAAATTTATACAATATTGGCTTTACTTTATAATGAGCTATTCTCTACTCAAAAGCGAAAAAGAAATCAAAAATGTTATAATTGCTTATTTTCTTGGAGTATCAATTGCTCTAATATACTGGCTAAATGGCATTATATTGGAAGGCAAAATAGGAAATGCAGTAAGATTCCCTTTCCATACAAGATTCGGTGGTAGGGAAAATGTCGGGATATTTGCTCTGGGAATAATGACGATAGCTTTTCCATTTATGATCAAAGCAAAAGGTATAAAGAAACTTTTATTTCCAATCATCTTTGCATCAGCTACGCTGGTCTATTTCAGAACGCTTTCAAGAGCATCATACCTTGCAGGAGTTGTGTGGCTACTTTTCCAAATATTTTTCATGAGGAGGAAAGATGTTTTTATTATATCGCTTATACTCACCGCCGCATTTCCTTTCATAGTGCCGGACTACGTAATAGAGAGAATAAAATACACATTTGAAGGTTCAGGAGGGGGAGAAATAATAGGGAATATATATGTTGAATCATCGGCTTTCGTTAGGTGGGATAGATGGAGATGGTTTATAACTGATCAATTACCAGAAAGCCCGATTTTTGGTTTCGGAATGCTGGGAGTGGGTCTTATGGATAATCAGTTTTTCAGAGTATGGGGAGAGACAGGAACACTTGGACTTATAGTTTTCATTTATCTCATATACACAATTTGGAAGTTCTTGAAAATGAACCTGAAATTAAACTACGAAGATAAAAATATAGAGGCTCTATCATTAGGTATAACTGGATGGTTTGTAGGAATTTTAGCTCATACAGTAGGTGCTAACACATTTGTTATATTACAAACAGCTGAGATGTTCTGGCTTTTACTTGGAACGGTTGCATCAGCAGAAAGGCTACAAAAACATAAAATAATTCAAACATTTACAGAAAAATCAAAGAATCACATGCTAACAAACAGAAACTTGGCAGCAAATCAGTAGATTTCAAGTTGAGGGAAAATAGTATGTAATACAAATATTAAAATCCAGAGAAAAACAGATATCAATATCTGATAATCTATTATAAGCAAAGAGGGATCTTTCCCTTTCCGTTCCTCTGATATTATATAGTATCTTATTATACCGAACATAACTGGAATTATTGAGATAAGTAGGAAAAAACTTTTTCTCTCAAGAACTATGTATAAGGTATAGAAAATTATTGTTAAAGTTGCGGAAATAACACCTATATGTTCATAGATTTTTGAATGCTCTCCTTCCTCCGCCTCCCGCTTCATAGAAGATATGAAGAGAGAGATAAAAAATGTAGAAGTTATAAGCCAGCTTGAAGGAGTTATTTTAGCTGACAAACCGCCGGCAATAACTCTTAAAACAAAACCAAAAGCAACAGAAAATATACCAAGAGGTTCCGCACCCTTGAGAAATAGCGAATATAAAATATTTAAAAGAAAATATAATATAATAATAGGTAGCGTAGATGAAATATAAGATACGATCAGAGAAATAAGAAGTAAAAAGAGAGCAAAGATTAATGCTTCATTTTTAGATACTTTGAGAGAAGCTACAGGTCTATTTCTCTTTGTAGGATGTAATCTATCTCTTTCAAAATCAATCACATCATTTATTGAGTATACAGAGGAGGAAATCAACACAAAAGATAAAAAAGCCAGAAAGACTTTCATAAGCTTTTGTGTTTCAAAAGAAAAAGCAAAAAAAATAGGAGCAAAAACAAAAATGTTTTTGTGCCACTGAAAAGGTCTCGCAAGTATCAAGAAATTCCAAAATTTCTCCTTCATACTTTTAAGTTGATTCTATAGGTTATCCAAATTATCAATACTGAATTTTACATTTTCAAATGCGGAATATATAATTTTTGTATAATCGGGGCGTGGCGCAGAGGTAGCGCATTGGCATGGGGGGCCAAAGGTCGCCGGTTCAAATCCGGTCGCCCCGACACCAAAAAATGGCAATACAACTTGATGAAAAAAACTTCAATCAGGAAATAAATATGGATAAGCCAATATTAGTTGATTTCTGGGCAGCCTGGTGCGCCCCTTGCAGAGCCATAGCACCAATACTTGAGGAAATAGAAAAAGAGAACAATAAAATAAAAATAGGAAAATTAAATGTTGACGAATATCCAGATATAGCTTCAAAATATAAGGTTTTTTCCATCCCAACACTTATAATATTTAAAAATGGCAAGGAGATCGGTAGAATGGTCGGAGCCGCACCTAAAAGTAAATTACTTCAATTTATAGAAGAAACCCTTAAAAATTCATAGTGGAAAAATATACAAATAATGATAAAAACACAAGAAGAATTACATGAGATAATAAAGACAAAATATTCAAAAGTCAAAGCTCCAAAAAACATAAAAATAAAAAATAATCTTGAATGGGAAATCGTAAAAAAATTAAACGAAGATCAGAATAGACTTGTAGAAAAGATAATATCAGCTCTTAAAATAAAACTTCAAGAAAATCCTATATTCATCTTTCCATCAGAGAAAAAAATTATAGCAGAAGGTAAAAAAATAGTAGAAGAAAAAATAAAAATCTATAATCAAAATCAAAATATTAACACACACACGCAGCCGATTGAAAATATAATAAAAGAATATTCAAAATGCCTCAACATAAAATTAGAAGATAACGATACCTTACTCTTGATATCTGCAGAAGGTAAAAGTGATGAGAATAAAAGTTCTCAAAATGAGGAATATGTATTTATTCCAAATTCATTAAAAATAGAAATAGAAAAAGGAAGCTATGTGAGAATATTCAAAATACTTCTTGACGACTCAAAGATATGGAACATTTCATCAACCGAGATATTAGTTAGAGAAAACTCTAAGTTAGAACTATTTTCATTTGAACAGATAGGTGAAAAAGCAAGATTTTTTGAAAGAACAAAAACCTCAATAGATAAGAAATCAGAAGTTAAAGAAGCAAATATATGGGGCGGAGAAGGTAAAGGGTACTTAATTAAAGATATTATACTTGATGGGGAAGAAAGTTCAGCATATGATTACCATATAATCTCCTCCACTAACTCAAAAAATCTGGAAGTAATACATAACATGGAACACAAAGGAGAAAAAACAAAAGGCGAAGTTATGGTAAGAATATTAGCAAAAGATAAATCACAAGTGATTTTCTTACAAAATGCTAAAATAGATAGCCAAGCAAAATTGTCTGATTCTTTCATAGAAGGCAAAGCAATTAACTTCTCTGATGATGCAAGAGTATTTCTCACTCCATCCATGTATATAGATACCAATATAGTAAGCGCAAAACATTCAGCGTCGGTTGCAAAAGTAGGAGAAAACGAAATCTTCTATCTCACATCAAGAGGTATAGAGCCCGATTTAGCAGAAAAAATAATAATAGAAGGTTTTTTCTATGAGGTAGCTACAAAGATGCAAAATATAGCTGACATAGAAAATCTCATTCCCAAACTCCTCTACCGCCACCCAGTTCTTTAGCTTTAAGAAGCCTTTTATCTGCAAGCTTTATTATTTCCTCGTAAGATGAAGGAGCTTCATCTACCATCGCAAATCCCCAACTTACATAAATTCCATCCTCAACCAAAACCTTTATCTCATCAGATAAGGAAAAACGCGTAGAAATTCTTTTCACAACATTTATAGCGTTATCCTTATCTATTTCGTCAAGAAGCAGGATAAATTCATCTCCACCAAATCTAGCAGCAATGTCATATTTCCTTATACCATTTTTAATCACAGAAGCAAAAGTTTTTAATATCTCATCTCCAACTACATGCCCCAAAGTATCGTTTATTTTCTTAAACTTATCTATATCAAATATCACAACAGCGTAACTCTTTCCTGTCCTTTTAAATTTCGCAAAATTTTGTTCAAGACGCGACATAAAATATCTCCTATTGTAAATACCAGTAAGAGGATCCGTCACGGCCTTCAATTCTATTTCTTCCTCCTTTTCTATCCTCCTCAAAACAGATTCAACAAACTTTGAAACTATAAAAACAAAATTTCTCTCTATCTCAGAAGAATCACCGAAAATAACAATAAATCCATAGTATTTACCGTTTTTTGAGAGAGGGAAAGAGATATATTTATTAGCGGAATCTTCAAACTTACCATACACTATCTGGTTTATAAAAGGTTCAATCACTTCTTTTCCCTTCAAAATTTCAGGCTGATCCTCCTCCATCATAACTACGGAAACTGATTTATTCGGAAAGACATATTCAAGAAAATTTCCTACTTCAACAAGAAACTTCTTCTTATCTGATTCAGAAAGAGAGTATCTTGCAAAGTTCGTTAAGTATATGAGAAAGTTGTTCATCGTTTTTACTCTGTCTACTTCACTCTGCAATCTCGAAAATATTAGAGAAAAAAAATTATAAATCTTCCTTGAACGCCCAGGAAAATTCTGATGGGATATATTTAAAGATACCATACTTTCATATCCCTTAATTTCCTTTTCGAGAAAATCAATAGCTCTCTCCAATTCATCAAATCCTTTGATATATGAACTAAATATAACATACAAGAAAAACACAAACAAAGAAAGCAAAAGTAAGACATATACAAAATCAGCTCCGCCAATAAGACTTAGTAAAACAAAATATATTACAAAAATAAAAGAAGCAAGTAAATATGATAATGTTTTCTTTTCAATAAATCTTGGAACAAAAAAAATAATTGCTCCAAAAAATACAGTCAGAAAAACTTTTATAACATATTCCATACACAATAATTATAATAACAAATAAGATAAAATCATAGAACGATATAAACTTCTTCCGGTAAAACTTTAACAAATAGAGGATAAAAAATACACATCAAAAAAATAAGCAAAAAGTGAAACAAAGTTTTATATAGATTTATGATGGACTCTTAAATAGTAGATAGTAACCCCAAATAGAAAAACAAATAATATTAATTGAGGAATTATTGTTTGCAAAGTTGGGAAGACACCAAAAAAATCAAAGGAAGGTACTTTTACGAAAGTTATTGGAACTATACCTGCTTCCTGAAATTCAGCTATAGCCTTACCCAAAAGAGCGACCGCTACAAAGTTCAACATAATATTAGTTATGACAAAGAATATACGGGGTTTAAGTTTTATTCTCAAAAAGTAAATCAAAAAAGCTACAACAAAAAGAGCAGATGCCCCCAAAATAATTCCGTAAAACATAGCACGAACATCACCAATAGCCCTGAGAAAAAGAGCCGTTTCCCCAGCTTCTCTTGAAACAGCAAAAAAAGATAAAAGGAACAAAGAAGTATAGTTTTTCAAATCTGCATAACTTTTAGTTTTCTCAATAAACTGCCTTATTTTCTCCTGCCGAGAATTTTCAAGAAGCCAAAAGCTTACATAAAGTATAACCAAAACAGCTACCAAGGTCAAAAATCCTTCCATCAACTCTGGATTAATCAAAACAATCCTACCCAAAACAATCCACAGTAAAATCCCAAAAACAATTCCTAATACAGTGCCAAGATAAACTGGGAATTTACTTGCACGAGTAATAGAAACTATTCCCAAAATAGCAGAAATTATCAGAATAGCTTCAAAACCTTCTCGAAAAACAATAACAAAAGCGGAAAAAGACTTACCTATTTCCCTACCTTTTATCTTATCTACACTTGACAAAATTTCGTTTAAATCCATTTTAGCTTCATCAAGCTTTGCCTCACTTATTTTTGCATGGGCAGACCTATAAAGTAATTCAACTTTTTTTACCGTTGTAAAATCCCTAACTGCAATTTTGCTTTCCACACCTTCAAAAATAAAATAAGCTAAATCTAATGTGGTTTTTGCTTCCGAGATTTTACCTTGCTCAATAAGTTCTATAGCAATTCTCAATCCAGAAGAAAACACAGATAATTCGTCAAGATGGAAGACAGACAATCTCAATCTTCTCGCAAGGTCAAAACCAAATCTATTTTCAAGTTCATAATTTGAAGCAGATGAAAGCAAAGAAAGTAAAGAAAAATCATCAAAATCAAAACCATTTTCCTTTATTAATTCATTTTCATCTTTTATATCTTCCTGAAGAATATATCTCATAGCAGAAACGAAAAAAGAAAGGGACCATCTTTCTTTGTCGCTCATATCAAAAGCTAACATACGAGTTCCATCAATACCGAATTTCGTTATCGCAAAAACCTTAACAGGAGATATATCTGGCGATGTTAGAGGTGAAGGAGGTGGAGAGTCTTGAAACTGCACCTTATATCCTTCACCTCTTTCACCATGACAAGAAGCACAGTTAAGTTTATAGATTTTCTCACCGAGCTTGAAGTCAGGTATAAAATTAGGTCTTAATCCTCCGTTTTTCAAAGCAAAATCACTCACCTTATTAGCAAGCTCCCTTACTAATTTTACATCTTCTTTATTTTCTATTGCATGACAAAGCTTATAAGATAAGGCTTCAATCTCTGTTCCCCGAGCCAAAGAAATGATTTCTGAACAAAAATCTTTCATCTCAGAATACTCAAAATCTGAAATTACTTTACCGTCCCTTACTGCATTTTCATAGTCAGATGAAATATAGTTTGAAAGCATAAATAATCTAGCAAAATCCTGTACATTATCTGAAAAACCCTTTTGTACCAAAGAGGCTAAAAAAATGAGAGAAAAAAGAGAAGGTATATATATATTGATAATGATTTTCATTTTCACTTTAATATTTAGTTCTGAATAAAATAATGAGAAAAAAATCAGGAAACCTTAAAAATATTTTTCTCTATAATAATGAATCAAGAGAAAATAAAAACGGGTGAAAAAATCAAAATGGCTTGATGCATTTGGATTAATGTACAGTGCCCTAAAAAGCTTTGTCGCAAACATATTAAGGCGGCCCTGCAAAGCCATCAGGACCTAACCTGCTCGCTACCCCCTCCCACTTCCCTTGCACCATCACAGGGCGCAAAGGAGAGAAGTCCCTTACAAAAAACCCCCCAAGGAGAGGCATAGCGAAGGCTACCCTCAGAACTCGCCAGAGTTTCCGGGAGCTTTTCTCCCCCCTCACAGGTTCCTTCCTTCGGTCCACCTGCTTTTGGGTCTCTGGCTCACTCTGAGAGCTTTTATTTGTTTCCATCAAAAATCTCTCTAAAAATTTCTTCTCTCTCTTTAACCTCCTCAAATCCCTCTTTATACCGTTTGCTTTGTATTTGTTTTTCTCTTGATTCAACTTATTTCTCAATTCCTCTTCCATCTTCCCCAATCTCCATAACGCGTACTGAATATAAATCTGGCTTTTGAGAAGCTTTTTGTAGTTCTCTGGAATTTCTTCTTGAAACCCTAACGCTTTCCTACCTATAACATACGCTCCTGCCACATCTTTATCTATAAAATACTGCGGACAGTACTTCATCATACCTATAACTGATGTGAAAGCTGGATTTACCTTCACTACTTCTATTCCTTCCTTAATAGCTAAACTCTCTATCTTTTTCAGTATTCTCATATAAGAGAAAAATTGTAGGATTTTTCTTAGTTTTGCTTTCCCATCTCCTCTCCTTCCTTTTGGAAGCTTTTTTATATACTCAATTGCAATAGCTTTTTCCTTTCTCTTTCGCAAATCTCACAACTTCATGAGCTATCAGCCACTCCTCATATTCTTTCCTGTTTCTGCTTTTGTATTTCAGAAGATGAGAAAGATAGATTGATTTGTAGCTTTGTAAATTTCCATCAGGAGAAACTTCTGCAAGAGCAAGATGAAAAGGTCTTGCATTCACATCTATTCCTATCACTCCTTTTGCTTTTGTAATCGTTTGTGGAGGAACGCCAAGAGAAAATCTAACAAACCCGTATATTTGACTATATTTCAGTTTTAGCTCAACGGTGTAAGGGAATTGCTCTCCTGATAATATTTTTGCCAAGAATAAAGCCCATTTATCTGATTTCCCGCTCAAATCCCTTTTTACCCTTGCTAATATGAATTTTCTGTCTTTCAAAGCTATTCTTAACCAAAGATTGTTTTTACTATTTTCAGCAGAAATAAATCTTAAATTAAGGTTTCCTTTGTGAGTTATGTGCTTTGCGCCTATGCTTATTAGAGTTCCCTGCCTTTTTTCTTTCCATTTTCTTTTCAGTTCCTTCAATCTTTTTCCTTGAAGATGATTCTTTTTGAGCTTTTCAAATAAGGGTTCTACCACCGAAAATAAGCTTTTTCGGGTTCTGCCCTCTTGCTTTACAGCTTTGAAAAATCTCTCTTGCTTTCTCAACTGCACAATTTACATAATGAGAGTTGAGTTCCGGAAATTTTTGCCTTGTCATCTTGTAAGCTTGTGATGGAGTAAAACCCTCAAGGAGTCTTTTGTAAGAGGATCTTACAGCAGAGGAGAAATTCCTCATAAGTTTGAGAATTTGCTCTTTCTCTTCCCTATTTACAACGAGTTTGAAACATGTAGTTATGAACATGTGAATTAAACAAATTGTAATAATTGATTTTGGTTTAAAGAGAAATTTTAGCAAAAATTTTTGAAATTAGGGGAGAAATTATAATTTCAGATGATTGCAACAAGGCATTCTAAAATATAAAACAAAATTCAAAAATGTGCTGTTAAAAATCTATCCGAAGATTATCAAAAATTTTTTAACTTAAACTATAAATAATAAAAAATAATATAAATAAAAAGGGAAAATAAATATACCCACTGCTTTTTTAACGATGGAGTGTTATTTTTTCTGAATGCATACGAAATAGGCTTTTATGGAAAGAAAAAGACTCATTTTGATAGTCTCCGTCCTGGTGTTAATTACAATAGGTGGATATATTATTTTTTCCCTTATCTCAAAAGAAAAAGAAGAAAAAACGAGAGCCGAAGAAGAAAAGATAACCGAAGAAATACACAAAGGTTTAACAGAAGGTTTAGCAGAAAATGAGCAAGAAAAAAGTTTAACTTCACCCGTTGAAATAATAAAACATGGATGGAGAATACTATATAGGACTGTACCAAAAGAGGGTTACATGTGGGAATGGGCAGTAGAATTAGAGAACAAAACTGAAATTCCTACAAGAGTACTTATAAAATATAATCTCTTTGATGAAAATGGCAACATGGTAGCTGAAGGAATAGGAGGGGATGAACTTGCAGAGAAAGAAAGAAAGATAATAATAGGAAGGGCTGTTTCAGAAAAACCAATCCTTAACGCGAAAAGTTCAAAGATTTCGGTTAATATATCTCCATCAAGAAAAGCCAAATCTGAAATAATTATAGAAAAATGGAAATGGTCCGATCCATACGAAATTTCACAATAAATAAAAATCTTTTTTTCCTGCAATGAGGAAATGTATAATAATAACAGGCAAACCCGGTTCAGGAAAATCAACTCTGATAAAAAAGCTATCCGAAAGGCTAAAATATATGAAAATCAAAATATGCGGAGTATTCACTCCGGAGATAAGAGAAGATGGTAAAAGAGTAGGTTTTTTGGTAAAAGGCATAAGAACAGGTAAAGAAGAAATTCTTGCTACAGTAAAAAGTAAAGATTATGCCTATTTAGAAAATAAAATTTGCAAGCTCGGTAGATATACAGTCTTTCCTCAAAATTTTGAAAAAGTACTTTATGAAGAATTGAGTCAGGATGAATTTGAAATAATCGTCGTAGATGAAATAGGTCCGATGGAACTTGGATGTTCAAAAGAACTAAAATCTTCATGGATTTACAAGCTGAGAAATCAAGAGAAAGGTGATCTTCTAATTTCTGCAAAAAAAGATATTGTGGAAGATGTAAAGGGATATTTTGAAAATGAATTCTCAGTGTATATTTATGATATAGATAAGGAATCGAGTGAAAAAGCTTATCTACTTTCGCTTGAAAATCTTACAGGTACTGAGGCTTTTTTATTTGACCTTGACGGAGTAATTGTTGATTCATCCGAATTCCATAAGAAATCTTGGATTGAAGTTATGAGTAAGCTTGGGATAAATTTTGGTGAGGAAGATTTCAAAAACACATTTGGAATGACAAACGACACAATCATAAAAAAATATATTCCAGAATCAAGCGAAGAAGAAATAAGAAAAATTGGGGAAGAAAAAGAGAGAATATATAGAGAGCTCGCAAAAGGCAATATAAAACCAATTCCTAACTCACTTAAATTCATAAACTTTTTGAAAAAAAATGGTATAAAGCTTGCACTTGTTTCTTCTACCCCAATAGAAAATATCAAATTCTTATCCGATGAGATAGGAATGAAAGGTCTCTTTGATGTTATAGTTTCTGGCTCAGATATAAAGCACGGCAAGCCAAATCCAGAATGCTACCTTATTGCAGCTGAAAAAATAGGAGCCCCAACTAAAAAGTGTTGGGTCGTTGAAGATTCTCAACACGGAATAGATGCCGGTTTCTCAGCGGGAGCGAAAACAATAGGAATTTTAACAACCCATAAAAACCTTGAAAAAACAGATATCACTGTCAGAAACTTTGAAGAACTTAAAAAGTTTTTCTCTCAAATCTTAAAACTATATAAAATATAACTTTGATCTTACTTCATCTCAAGGTTTCCTACAAAAATGTAGATGAGATACAAACGAATACAGAAGAACATAAAATAAGTGAATGAAAATAAGGCTCAAACCTTTGAAATAAAAATAAAAAATTTTAGATAGGAAGTTCCGATAAAAATTCATTTTTATCTTTATTATCTATGCAAAAAAATACAATAAACGATGACGGCAAGGAGCAAGAAGAAGAAAAAAATAAACGAAACAACGACGAAGAAAATCAGAGAATATTATCTACCCCACTTGCTCCCCTTGAAGGTTTGAGCAGAGATATGCTCCCCAAAAGACCTCAAAGAAAAACAGAAGTAAGACTGCATGTTCTTTCACTTTTAGTCGAAAATAAACCGGGAGTCCTCGCAAGGATAGCCGGACTCTTTGCGGGAAGAGGATATAACATAGAGAGCCTATGTGTAGGAGAAACTCAGGACCCGAACTATTCAAGAATGACAATAGTTACAAAGGGGGATGAAAGAGTTGTTGAACAGATTGAAAAACAGCTAAGAAAAATAATAGAGGTAGTAAAGGTAAGCAACATAACAGATACTCCTCATGTTGAAAGAGAATTGATACTTGTAAAAGTTTCAGCAACGAAAGAAAACAGAGACGAAATAATGAGACTTGTAGAAATTTTCAGAGGGAAAATAATAGATGTAACTTTGAAATCCTTGACAATTGAAATAACAGGAGATAGAGATAAAACATCAGCATTCTTGCAGCTCCTCAAACCATTCGGTATAAAGGAGTTGGTCAGAACAGGTATTGCAGCAATAAAAAGAGGAGATTGAAAGAATATGAGCAAAACAGAAACTCCAAAGATACCGGAATTTATTTACAAATTCGTAGAAAGAAATAAAGCTTTCTACGATGTTTTCAACAAGATAATATCAAGCGGTATATATGAAATATTCCTCAAACTTGAAGATGATAACGAGATTTTATCAAGATTTTTTAAAGATATATCAGAGATTGATTTTAACCTTTTGAAACAACACAGGGAAATATTTTTTAATGGGAATATCCGTGAAACAAAAAATTTGGAGCATCTTATCCCCCCCGAAGTTGAAAGGCTTTCTGAAACTGACATTCAAGAAGGAATTTTATCTTTAAAGCATGGAAAATGGGCATGTCTTACACTTGCCGGCGGATCAGCAACAAGATTTTTTTCTGAACTACCAGAAGAACAAAGAACAAATGTTAAAAGCACGAAGGGACTTTTTCCTATAACTTCAATCGGCAAATTCTCATTCCTTGAAGTGTTCGCAGGAGAGATTTTAGCAAGAGCTTTTGAATCCGGTAAAATTCCTGTGTGGTGCATTCTTACATCCTCCACAACCCATAAAGAAATAGAAGATTTCATATCTTCAAAACCATTCGGTATTCCACAAGATTTCATATTCTTGATAAGACAAAGAGAACTACCGAGAATAGATGAAAAAGGTCTGCCTGTTTTAAGGAAAGATGGTTCAATAGTAAAAACAGGAGATGGACATGGAGGTGCCCTATTTGCTATATTATCAATAAAGGAATTCCTCCTATCTGCGGGAATAGAATTTATTGTCTTACATAATGTAGATAATCTACTTGCTCAACCTCTTTTCCCACCGAGACTCGGTTTTCATATAAGAAAAGGCAACCTCTTCACATCATCTGTCGTAAAAAGAAAGGAAGGAGAAAAAATCGGAATTCCAGTATATGATAAAGCAAGAAAAAAGAAAATAATTTTGGAATATAATGAAGCAGGTGAGATCCTTTCGCTCAAAAATGGAAATAAACTCACTTTTGAATACGGACATATAAACACAAATCTATTTTCGCTAAATTTTATTACTCCTGAAATTTTGAAAAATCTAAGACCGGTAGTATATACACAAAAAAAGGTAAAAGTAGATGATAATTTTGTCATCACGAGCTCAATTGAGTTTCTAAATCACTATATTGTAGAAATATTAGATGAAAATAGAGTAAGCTTTGTAGAGGTTGAAAGAGAATCCTTCTTCTCGCCTACAAAATCTGTTTTCGGAGAAGATTCAGTAGAAACCACGCAAAAAAACTATATTAATTTCGCAAGGAAAAAGTTAGAAAAAGGAGGAGCTATTATATCTGAAAAAGCAAAATTAGAACTCGCACCATCTATAATCTTTTCAGAAAAAATTCTGAACTTTTTTGACTTTTCAGGATGGAAATTAGAAGATGATTCTTTACTTTTTATCTCTTGCTTCTATCCAGAAGATGGAGAAAAAAGCTTTTTGCAAGGGCTCAATATAAAAAAAGGTGGGGAGCTAAAAATCATTTCAAAATATCCGTTTGGAGAAATAGGTGTAGATAACAGAAGAAATTTCAAAATAGAGAATCCTCCAACAATAAAATTCGGCAGAGATGTTGTCATAGAAAGTGGAATTTCTGTTTTCATTGAACTTGAAAAAGGAGCAAAACTTTTCGTTCGCGACGGTACAAAAATAACAAAAAACATCCACATAAAAATACCTTCTGGCTCAAAGTTTGAAATTTGAAATTTTAGATTTTTATAACAAATTGGTTTCCACTTCTTATTCAAGAAAAAAAATTTTATTTTCCTTTTAAGATTAATTTTGGTATAACCAACGAAAGAGGGACTAAAACAACCCATATAGATGCATTCACAAATGGGCTTCCATTCTCTTTTATTTCTAAAACCCCTACCTTCCATCCTATAAAATCAAAACACCATCCTAAAACTACACCCAAAATCAAATAGAGAAAAGTCGGGAATTTATTTTTAATCCTAAAATACAAATCTATATATATAAAGGAAAGAAATATCCATAAAATAAACATAGGAAATGGAGTGGCAAGTATTTTCCACGGTCCCTTTATCTCATACAAGCTGTATTTATATGATAAAGCCTCTATAATTGTATTTAAAGACGAAACAATCAATCCTGATACGAAATAGGAAATCCTTTGCTTTTTAGAAACTCTGAAAAACAGAAAAAGAGATATAAAAAAACTAACAAATATGAAGAAAACAATTGCTGAATAAGCAATTAAAATATTATCGCTTTCATCCATAGGATAAAAACTGAAAAACCTTTATTACGCAAAACTTCCTAATAAAATAAATAGTTAGGATGAGCAAAAGCGAACAAATTTCAAAAGATGTAATCTCTCATTCAAGCAAAACAGAGCATAAAACAAATTTAAATTCAAATAATTTTTCCAGCGAAATTGATAAATCAGTTTTTGCTACACCAGAGGAAGCAATAGATCTCATAAGAAAAGGCGAAATAATAATTTTAGTAGATGATGAAAGCAGAGAAAATGAAGGTGATATGGTCGTTGCCGCTCAGTTCATAACACCAGAAAAAGTAAACTTCATAACAAAATGGGCAAGAGGGCTCTTATGCGTCGCAATCTCAAAGGAAATTGCTGAAAGACTGAATCTCTTTCCTATGGTCGCAAATAATAACTCTCTTCACGGAACAGCTTTTACCGTATCCGTTGATGCAAAAGAAGGAGTATCAACAGGAATTTCCGCACATGATAGAGCTTTAACGATAAAGAAAATAGCAGATCCAAACTCAAAGCCAGATGATTTTGTAAGACCCGGTCATATTTTCCCAATTGTTGCAAGAGAAGGTGGAGTTCTTGTGAGAGCAGGTCATACAGAAGGTTCAACAGACCTTTGTAAATTAGCAGGTCTAATTCCAGCTGCTGCGATATGTGAGATAATGAACGAAGACGGCTCTATGGCTCGCTTGCCGGATCTTATAAATCTTGCAAAAAGATTTGGGCTGAAAATAGCAAAAATAGAAGACATAATAAGATATAGGCTCAAAAGAGAATCTTTTGTAAGAAAAGTCGTTGAGGCAAGACTACCCACAGAATTCGGAGAGTTCAAAATTCAAGTCTGGGAAAACATCCTAGATGGCTCACAAAATACGGCTCTCGTTAAAGGAGAAATAAATCCAGAAGAACCCACATTAGTAAGAGTACATTCAGAGTGCCTTACAGGAGATGTTTTCGGCTCGTTAAGGTGTGATTGCGGCCCACAGCTGAAAAAAGCTATGGAAATGATATCAAAAGAAGGCAAAGGAGTAATAGTGTATATAAGGAGAGAAAGTATGGAAAAAAGTCACGAAGGAAGAGGTATAGGACTCATAAAAAAACTTGAAGCTTACAACCTCCAAGATCAAGGACTTGACACAGTAGAGGCAAATTTAAAGTTGGGCTTTCCACCAGATTTAAGAGATTATGGAATAGGAGCTCAAATACTCAAAGGAATAGGCGTAGGCAAAATTCGTCTTATGACAAATAATCCCCGCAAAATCGTCGGTCTTAAAGGATATGGACTTGAAATATCAGAAATTGTTCCGATAAAAATTCAGGCTAACCCAGAAAATGAAAGATACATAAAGGCAAAAAAAGAAAAGCTCAACCACCTTCTATAAAAAGTCTCGCATAAAAAAAGTTGCAAACTTTACAACTTTATCTACATTAATGATTAATTTTTCACTATGGCAAAAAAGTCTGATAAGAAAGATAAAGGTAAAAGAAAAGAAAATAATAAATTCAATATCCCAGACGAGGATAATTTAGAAGATACGGAAGAATACACAGAGTATCGAGTTGATACACTTGAAGATTACTTTTTCGCTACAAAAGATCTATTTGTAGAATTCAGGAATTTCACAGTTATGACGAATAAAACTTTAACGGTAACACTAAATTCCCTCCGAGAACTGATACCTATGATCATGACGGGGAAAATTGATTATAGTAGGGTATCAAAAATTCTGAATGAAGTAAATCAAACATTACAAAAGTATCTTTCGGAACAAGAAAGACTAATAGCCAAAACAACATCTCTTAGCAAAGAATTAAAAGATAAAAACAAGGTTCAAAGAATGATAGATGAATATTTCAGCCGACTAAGCCTTTCCTTCCTACCATACGAATATGAACAAACACAAAATAAAGAAAAAGATATAAATATTTTACCATCCGCTATCTTCAAAGAACTTAATGAAGAAAAAATCAAAGAAATAATGGAGAAATTTGGAATAGATAAAAACAACGAAGATAATGAAGAAAAATAAATAGAAAAAAAAAGAAGATAAAAAACATGGTAAGGAAAAAACACGAAAACGTAAAGAAAGTATTAAATGCCGTAAGGTGGAATGAAGTAAAAGATGAAGCTGTTGAATTGCTTTCAAACCTTATAAAAATAGACACAACAAATCCACCCGGCAACGAAAAACCAGCGGCAGAACTCCTCGAAAAATATTTCCAAGAATTTGGAATAAAAACAAAAATAGTTGAATCAGAAAAAGATAGAGCAAGTGTAATAGCAGAATTAGAAGGAGAGAAAAACGGCAAACCTCTTATACTTTTGAGTCATCTTGATGTTGTCCCAGCAAATCCAAAAGAATGGTCGTTCCCACCTTTTTCAGGGGAAATAAAAAACGGATATATATGGGGAAGAGGAGCAATTGATTGCAAAGGACTCGCCGTAGTCGAAGCCGTAGCACTTTCCCTTGTAAAAAGGATGGATATTAAAATCCAAAAAGGAGTGAAATTCATTTCTGTTGCAGATGAAGAAATGGGGGGAGAAAAAGGAGCAAAATTTGTCGTTGAAAACTTTGATGAAGATGTGAACGGATTTTGTGTGATAAATGAAGGTGGAGCGGGCTTCATAATCAAAAACAGAAAAATATATATGCCATGCTTTGGAGAGAAAGGTCCAATTTGGTTGAAAATCAAAGCAAAAGGAAAACCAGGACACGCTTCAATGCCTCATAAAGATAATCCAAACCTTATTTTAGTTCAAGCACTTTACAAAATATTGAACACAGATTTCGGGAAAAAGCTAACGGACAACTTCATAAAATCAATTGAATTTTACCTTTTAAGCAATAATTCAAGGAAATTTCTAAAGCCAACTTTGAAACTCATAGAAAACTCCGAAAAGATAAAAGAGCTTTTAGGTAAAATAATCTTTCTTGCAACTTCGCCTACACAACCAAAAATATCAGCGATGTTTTCTAACACTTTAAGTATAACAATAATGAAATCAGGATACAAAGAAAATGTAATTCCAGAAGAAGCAGAAGCAATAATAGATATGAGACTTCTACCCGGATACCAATATGATGAAATAATAGATAAGATGAAAAAAGTTGTAGACGACCCAAGAGTAAGCTTTGAAATTTTGTCTGTCTATGAACCTTCACAATCTGACCCTGCATCTGAAATTATGATGAAAATCAAAGAAGCTGTACATTATGTCTTTGAAGCTCCCTTCTTCCCAATACTTGCAACAGGATTTACAGATTCAAGATTTTTCAGAAAAAAAGGAATACCATCGTATGGATTTTTACCCTTCTTTTTCACCGAAGAAGAAATATCAACTATGCACGGAATAGATGAAAGAATTTCTATTGAGAACATAGAACTCGGGCTAAAAATTATGTTGTCTATAATTTTGAATCTGTGTGCAGACGAATCCGCAGTTTTCG
>Ga0081478_131283_pt1 | contig 31821 bp, 36 predicted proteins | sample OctSprmetagenome_FD_70983 | JGI IMG/M metagenome (GOLD analysis project Ga0081478, IMG submission 70983) | Hot spring and microbial mat streamer communities from Octopus Spring Streamers, Yellowstone National Park, USA - T=80-84 v2 (version 2) | ecosystem: Environmental > Aquatic > Thermal... | reverse complement strand
ACCAGGATTGTCCCAGTAGGCAACTGGCGGGCAGGGACAGGGAGCTTCCCCGCCCGAAACCACCGCCAGGCAGTGATATAGCTGATCCCCTGCTGACGAGCCCAATCCGAGAGCTTCATGGCTGAAATGAATGATAATAAAATCGCCAGCAGTTGTCAACCCCCGACCGCCGAGCGGCTCATCCCCGGTTTTCGGAGGTCTCCCCGGAGGCCGGAAGCGGGCCTCGATGCCGGGCCCACCGCTGCCATCCCCAGCGCAGCAGCGCCGCGGGGCCGCCCATGCCGAGGAACCCCCACAGGACCAGCACGAGGGCCCCGACGGCCTGGGCGGTGAGCTGGCCCGGATCCGCCGGCTGCCCCCAGCCGGGAACCCCCACCACGCCCAGCCCCGGATGCCCCATGAAGGCCGATTCCCCCACCTCGTTCCAGCCGACCCCGGCCCGGCCATCGGCCAGAATCCCCACCGCCAGCACCCCCAGGACCCCCGCTGCCCCATAGAGCAGCGCCAGGCTCTGGACGGCCATCCCCCCGCGGCGCAGGGCGTAGATCATCCCGGGCGTGGCCAGGCCCACCAGGATCCCCCAGCCCATCGCCTGCCAGGGACCGGTGAAAGGCGCTGCGGCCATCCCGGCGATCCACCCCACGGCGATGGCCCGGATCAGCATCAGGGGGTCCACCTCCCGGGCGACGAAGGCGGTGTAGACCCCAGCCCCGAGGGCCGCGCCCATCGCCCCCAGCATGGCGTTCCGGGCCAGCAGGGAGCTTTCCAGAGTCGGATGGGCCGCTGCCAGGGGATCCGCGCGCAGCCAGGCCAGCCAGCCTCCACCGAGCAACCAGCTCCCCCACCCGCCCAGCAACGGGAGGTGCACCGGGGGGAAAGCGTGCTCCGGCTGCGGAGTCCGCCGGCCCCAGGGGAGAAGCAGCCCGAGGAGCGCCCCGCCGGCGAGGGCGAACAGCACACCGGACCCCGCCGGATCCACCACTCCGTGACCCAGGCTCAGGGTGAGCCCCAGGCGGCTGAGCCATCCGTTCCCCCACACCCAGTGGATGCCCAGCGGCAACAGGAAGCCTCCCAGCCAGGCCCCCGCCGCCGCGGCGATGAGCGGAGAGAAACCCTCCATGCCCATCCCCAGCAGGAGGGCGGCGGAGAGCACGGCCAGGGCGGCGTGGCCCCATAGGGTCGCGGCCTGGGGCGATCCCTCCACGCCCCGGAAGAGAAACCCGCTGAGCCCCATCAGGCTCCAGAGGGGTTGGGGGTCCGCCCCCAGGGTGTAAACCCGACGCAGCGCCGCGAACCCCGGCTCCTCCACCCACAGGCCGAGGCCCCCGTAGGCGAAGCCGAAGCCCACCAGAGCCCACATCAGCCACGCCGCCACCCCGGCGGAGAGCCCTCGCACCAGCGCCCGGCGGGCCTCCTCCTCGCTCATCCCGGCCCACAGCACCCCCATGATCCCCAGAGGCCACCCCCACGCGAAGCCGTCCATTGCCGATGCGCCTCCTGAAACCTCCTCAGCCTTCCACCACCGCCTCCACCCGCAGGGCCTGGAGGACCCGCCCGATGGGGTGGATCAGGGTCGTGGTCTCGGAGCCCGCAAACAGCAACCCCACCAGGCGACCGTTCATGTCCAGGATGGCGGACCCGGAGTCCCCGGGGGCGCTCATCGCCCCCGCCATGACCTGGCCCTGGAACGTCGCGATGCGCCCGTCGTAATCCACATTGGCGGTGACGTCCACCTGGAGGATCCGCCCGCGGGTGTAGCGGGTCGTCCGCCCGAACTTCTGCACCTCCATGCCCAGCGTGGGATCCGCCACGCCTTTCGGGATCCCGATTTGCAGGATGGCCGGGGTGATGTCGTTCGGGTTCAGCGGACGGGCGATGGCCGCGTCCACCTCGTTGAAGGCCGCCGCGGTCCGCACGGCCTGTAAGCGATGGGAGGAGCCGATCCAGCGCAACAACTCGTTCAGCCATCGCACGAACCACTCCGCCCACGGGCAGGTGGCCGGTTCATCCCCGAACCGGATGGGGACGAATTCCACCAGCTCGGCGATCTCGTCCGCCACCGTCCCTCCATCCACCGGGCCGGGCTGCCGGATCCGATCTCCGGGCCGCCCACGGTTGGTGGCCGCCAGCACGTGGTTGTTGCTCAGGATGAAGACCTCGCTCCCTCGCCGCACGACGCAGCCGAAGGTCCCAGCGGTGACCAGGGGATGGCCGATGGAGACGCCGGGCGGGGCCGGGCGGTAGCGGCGGGTCGGATCCTGGAAGGCCCGGAACCGCCCCGTCTCCACCACATCGGTGGGGAACCCATCCAGCGTCGGGGGGATCAGGTCCGAGGGGGCCAGCTGGGCCGCGGGGACCTTCCGCTCCACCGAGACCACCACGCTGAGGACATCGAGGGTCTGTCCGCCCTTCACTTTATAGCCGATTCCCACCCCGACGACGTGGCGACGGGTCAGCAATCGGGGGAGATGGGAAGCTTTCACCTGTGCCAGCGACCGCCATTCGGTTCCCATGGGCGCGCTCCTGGACGGCTAAAATCGTTCGAAGCCGGAGACGTTCAGCACGATGGCGATCCCTCCCGGCTCCCCGCGGGCCTGCTGTCGGGCCTCCCGCAGGAGGCGCAAGGCCGTCTCCACCTGATGCTCCTCCGCGCCGATGAGCAGGGTGACGTTGCCCCGACGCAGGAAACCGCCCGTGGAAGCCAGGCGGGTCACCCGATACCCCTGGGCCACCAGCCGATCGGAGGCCAGGGTCGCGGCCCGCTCCGGCAGCACCGCCAGGATCAGCTTCACGCCCCTTCCCCCCTCAGAGGGACTCAAAGCGCTCGACGTCCAGGACGAAGAGCGTGGCGCCCCCGATCTCCACCTCGATCATGTGGGCCTGGAGCAGCCCCGTGGCCTCCACCGCCACCGGCAGGTAGGCCGTGCGGGTCCGGCAGCACCGCCGGAAGATCTCCACCACCTCCTCCACCCGGGGATCCTCCACCCCGATGAGCAGGGTGGTGTTCCCCTGGCGCAGAAAGCCCCCTGTCGAGGCGATGCGGGTCACCCGGTAGCCGCGCTCCACCAGGGCCTGGACGGTGGAAGGGGCGTCTTCGTCCTGGATGATGGCGAGGATCAGTTTCATCCGGCCCGCTCCCGCGCACGGTTGCAGCCATTTTAGCACAACCTGCAGGATCCCCCCGTCCGCCCGGAGACGGAGAGCCGGGCCCCGCTGGTCGGATCCCCTCCGCGTCGGACGACCGATTTCAGTCCGCCTTCCGGATCGCCTGTCGGGCGCGCCACGCCGTCCAGTCCGCGGGGGTGTCGAGATCGTAAGCCAGGACCTCATGGGGAAGGATGCGCACCGGGAGGCCGATGGCCTCCGCCTGCGCCCGGAAGGCCTCCAGGCTCCCCGGCCCGAACAGAAAGGGGATCGCCTCCGGCGGGCGAACCAGCAGGGCGTTGGTCCCCTGCCCCCAGCGATCCGGGACCAGAACCAAACCGCGATCGGAGAACCCGGCCCGGAGCAGGTCGCGGACGGCCTCCACCGTCAGCCCGGGCAGATCCACCGGGAGCACGCCGATGGCCTCCGCGCCGTGACGGACCGCGTAGCGGCGGGCGGCCGTGAGGGCCCGGTTGAGATCCTCCCAGACATCGAAATACGTATCCAGCCCCAGGCCGCGCGCCAGGGCCAGCACCCGCAGGTCCGCGCTGATCACCAGCGGATGCGCCTCCGGCACGCGGGCGACCACCCGCAGGGTCCGTCGCGCCAGACGCCAGGCCAGGCGCTGCCGCGCGGAGGGAGGGAGAGCGGAGGCCATCCGCGACTTGGAGCGCTCCAGGCGCTTGATCGGGATGAGCAGCCAGATGGACATCGAGGATCTCGATCCGGAATCGAAACTCGGCCCTCAGCGTTGCGTGGCCGGCAGGAAGAGCCGGAAGGGGAAAGGAGTGAAGCGCCAGAGCCCGGCCCGCAGCTCCCCGCTCCAGCCCCCCAGGATCCAGATCGCCCCGTCGGCGGCGAGGATCTCCTGCTCCCGCTCGGCCAGCCCGGCCTCCTCCGGCGAGATCCATCGGGCTTGTGGATCTGATTCCCACATCTCCGGCCCGCCTTCCGGATAAAAGTTCACCCCTAAGGGGCATCCGAGCGCTTACTCCACCGGCGGGAGATCCGCCACCCACAGGGACCCATCGCCGCGCAGGAAGAAGAGCCGGTGCCGCCGCTCGTCGACGGCAGCGGCGATCACATCCTGCAGTTTCTCCCCCCGAATCTGTCGGACGAAATCGCCCCGCAGGCCGAGCTGGATCAGGCGATCCGGCTCCAGGATGTAAAGCCATGGGCGCGGGGCCGTGGCATCCATCAGCAGACCGATCGGCTGGCGCACCGGGCTCGGCAGCGCCGGGGAAGGCCGCTCCCGCAGCGGGAACCCTTCGTCCTCTTGCCCCCTCACGAACATCCGCATCCGCCCGTCCCGATACAGGACGTAGACGTTCTGGTAAACCAGGAAATCCACCGCTTCGCTCAGGTCTGAGCGGGGCGATGACAGATACGGCTCGGGCTCCCGGGAGTAATCCTCCCCTGCCGGACGCAGCCGCCAGATCTGACCGTTCCCGCGATCCAGCACGTAGAGGTTGCCCTGATAGGCGCGCAACAACCCATCCGCCGGCGGGGTCAGGCGGCTGGCCACCCAGCGCGGGCTCTGGTTCCGGCTCTCCGCCAGGCCCTGGGCGTGGAGGACGATCAGCCTGCCGGCCGTGCGCTCCCCCGCCGCCTCCACCCAGGCCAGGTCGAGCAGGTCCTTCACGGGATGGCCCTGGAGGATCATCCCGCTCCACAGCAGCTCCCGCGGGGATTCGTTCAGCAGCCCCCGATGGATCTCATCGTAGCCCAGCCAGAGCACGCACCCGCCGCGATGGGGAGCCTCCGCCCGGCAACGCCCCTCCCGATCCAGCAGGTAAAGCTCCACGTCCCGCAGGATCATCCGGCGCAGACGGCCGGAGGGGAGGGTGACGAGGTGGGTTGGATGGAGGGGTTGCACCGCCTGATCCAGCTGATCCAGCCGCGCCTGAGCGGTGGCCTGCAGCGCCGCCGCCTCCGGCAGCGAAGCATATCCCTGAGCGGCCTGCGCGAGATCCCGGGCGGCCTCCCAGTGCCGGCGCGCCTCTCCGGGCGCCTGAGCCTGCGCCCCCCGCTCCGCCTCGGCCCGCGCCTGGGCCAGCAACCGGCTGGCGATCAGGATGCTCCGCTGGTGAATGTAAACCCCCAGTGTGAGGAGAAGGAGCAGCCAGGGGAGGGCCATCGCCAGCGTCCGCACCCATCCCGGGGAAGCCGGGAGCGAGACCCGCGGCCATCCCCGCCACCGAACCCGGGGAACAGAAAAGGGCAACCGGATGCCCGGCGGTCGCGGGAGCCTCCAGCGCCCGCCTCGAGCGGTCTGAACCGTCGGAGGAAGCGCAGGGGAAGCGGGCGTCGAAGCCACCGGGGCCGGCTCTGGAGGACGAGGCCGGGAAACGGCGGCGGCCCGGCCGGGCTCCCCTGCCATGATCAGGAAGGCCACCGGATGCTCCACCGCGCGGGCCACCTGAGCCTCGATGGCCTCCAGGATCAGAGACAGGTTTCGAATGCGCGTGAGGGGGATCAACGCCCCGGGGTCCAGCAGAGGGCCTGTGACCCCATCCGTCACGATCAAACGATCCTCCGGGCGAAGGGAGGCCATCCCATAATGGAGCGAGACCGCCCGGGCGGCTCCCAGGGTGGCCGGCGGCTCCCCTTCCGGGGCGAACACACGAACGCCCTCCCGGGTCACATGGGCCGCCCAGGCCGGGCCGGCCTGCACCAGGAAGGCCGTCTCCTCCCGCAACGCCAGGAGGGTCAGGCCGACCTCCCAGCGCTCCCCGGGCGGCGCGTTCCGGTTTTGCTCCAGAAGCCAGCGATGGAAAGCCAGCACGGCCTCCCGGAGCGCGCCGGTCAGGCTGCCGGCCTGCCGATCGAAGGCGTCCCGCAAACACCGGGCGATCTCTTCGAAGGGGAGCGTCCCCGGATCCCCGTGCACGGTCAGGACAGCGTAGAGCGGTTCCCGCCGCCCGCGGCCGCGCGGCGGCAGCGCGAGCACCAGGCCGGAGAGCGGGGCGCCTCTATACCAGCCCCCATACGCCGCGCGCATCGCCTCCTACCCTTTCGCCCGTCCGTCTGGGACCGGAAGGCCCGGACGCTCCGGAACGGGCCCGGCAACGTCGGAGCAACCCAGGGCCCGGCAGAGCGCCTGGAGGGCAGCGAGCGCCGCCGCGATATCGCCGCGGGCCGCCTGCGCCCGCGCCGCCTGCAGGTCCTGCCACGCCCGCCTCCCTTCCGGGGAATCCGGCGCCCGCATGAAATCCGCCACGATCCCCTCGCGGACCGCCTGACGCCAGTCCGGCAGCCACGCCTTCAGGAAATACGCCGAGGGATCGTAGGTTCGCTGGTAGGTTCGCAAGGCCTCGAAGAAGGTCCACACGAATCGCAGGTCTGCCGCCTGCTCCGGATCCGGCGACAGTCGCTCCAGGGCCTCCCGCCAGCGGGATTCGATCCCCCGGATATCTTGATGATAGACATCCCGGAGGGCCCGGTCAAGGACGGTTCGATCGGAATCCCCGGGCCGGCGTTCCAGGGATCGGAGGAAGTCCAGGAAGCGGGGCCATCCGCCCTTCCGGACCAGCTCCTCCACGAAGGCGCCCGCTTCCAGGTAACCGATCTCGTGAGGATGGGCATAAAAGTCCTCGACCAGCTCCTCCAGCGGGATCCAGCCGCCCATCCGGAGAAGGGCTGCGGCCCGTTGGGTCAGCGGCTCCGGACGGTAATGCCCCCCGGCGATGAAGACCGCCAGCCCCTCCGTGATCAGCGCCGGGAGATGCCCCACACAGTCCTCGCGGCCGATCCACGCGCATGTCATCCGGTGGACCATTTCGTGACGCAGGATGGTGGGGAGATCCACCGGCAGGCGATCCGCCACCGGGTAGGTCAGGATCAAGCTATCTCCCACAGCGAACCCGCCGTGTCCCAGGAGGCGGGGGATCCAGACCACGTAGATGGGAAGCGGGGTGGAAAGGCCCATGCGAGCCCGCACCGTCGCCTCCGCCTCATCTGCCCACGCCATCAACCGCGCGAGGTCCGCCTCCGCCGCCGTGCCCGTGAGGTAGACGTGGGTGCAACACCGGCTGCGGGCCTGAGCCCAGCGGGCCCTGCGCTCCGTCTCCGGGAGCGCCTCTTGTGGGCCCAGGGTCACCAGCTGCGCCCACCGGGCCTCCGTCGCGCCGCCCGCGCCCTCGCCCCGGGCGATCCCAATCAGAGGGAAAGTCCCTGACCCGGGGGCCTGCCAGACCCAGGTCCACGCCACACGATGGGAGGCGCCGGGCGCCAGCTCGGGCAACGCGGCCTCCGCCAGGATCTCCTCGCCCTCCGGTCCCCCGCGCCGGATCTCCACCCGGCCTCCCGCAAGGGGGGCGCGGCCGACGTTCCGGACCTCCACCTCGAAGCTGAGCCGATCCCCGGCGTAGAGCGGTCCGTCCGGATGCAGCCGGAAGTCCACGATGGCCAGCCCGTAACGCGAGCCCGGCGTCGGAGGCGAGGCGGTGGGAACAGCGGACGGTGTGAGAGCAGGGAGCGCCGGCGAGGGCGTCCCCGCCATCGGACGAAGGAGGACGGCTTCGGGAGGCCGGGCCCCGAGCAGCCAGAGGACCAGCAGCAAAACCCCGGCGAAGACCCATCGACGGATGCGCGCCATATTTCGCTTCCTCGCGACAGCTCTTCGAATCGCCCGAACGGCCTCGCCGGTTTAGGATGGCTTCTCCCGCCCATCCCGTCAACGGTGACAGGCCTCGACAACACCCCAAATTTGACAACAACCAGGGCGCTCCGTAAGATGTAAAAGAAACGCTGATCCGGTGGACCCAAAATGCGAACCGGCATGAAGCCCGTGCATTGCATCTGTCCTGGGCGGGGGCGTTAACGCCACCCGCCCGGGATGAGGGCTCCGCGAGAGCCCTTTTCCCGCCTGATCGCGGACCAACCGATCGGTGGGTGGCCAACGCCCCCGCGCCCTGAGGGTGTCGAGGTCGCTGGCCCGTTCCCGGCCCGCCGAATCGTGTTGGTCCTTTTTATTTGCCACAGGATCAAGGGGGGGTCGATGGTGCCCACGATCGCCCGAGCCCGAGTGGTGGAAGCGAAAGATCTGTTCGAGCTCATTGGCCACACACCGCTGATCCGGTTCCGGCGCATTACGGCGCCGCTCGCGCCGGTGGAGATCTACGCCAAGGCGGAATGGTATAACCCGGGGGGATCCGTGAAGGATCGCCCGGCGCGGGAGATCATCCTGACGGCGGAGCGGGAGGGCCGGCTGCGGCCGGGCAAGGTCATCCTGGACGCCACCTCCGGCAACATGGGGATCGCCTACGCGATGCTGGGGGCCGCCCGGGGTTACCCGGTCACCCTTTGCATCCCGGCCAACGCCAGCCCCGAGCGGCTGCGCATCCTGCGGGCCTACGGCGCCGAGCTCATCCTCACGGATCCCCTGGAGGGGACCGATGGGGCGATCCTGGAGGCCCGCCGTCGCTACGAGGCCGACCCCGAGCGGTATTTCTACGCCGATCAATACAACAACCCGGCCAACTGGAAGGCCCACTACCGCACCACGGGGCCGGAGATCTGGGCTCAGACGGAGGGGCGGATCACCCACTTCGTCGCCGGCCTGGGGACCAGCGGGACGATGATGGGGGTGGGCCGCTACCTGAAAGAACAGAACCCGGAGATCCGCCTGATCGGCGTGCAACCCGACGGGCCCTTCCACGGCCTGGAGGGGCTCAAACACATGGAAACCGCGATCCGTCCGGGCATTTACGACCCGGAGCTCCTGGATGAGATCCTGACGGTCTCCACCGAGGAGGCCTACGCGATGGCGCGGCGGCTGGCCCGGGAGGAGGGCCTGTTCGTGGGCATCTCCGCCGGGGCGGCGATGGCGGCCGCCCTCAAGGTCGCCGCCCGCCTGCGGGAGGGGGTGGTGGTGACCCTGTTCCCGGACGCCGGATACAAGTATCTCAGCGAGCCCTTCTGGTTCGAGGCCGATCCTCCGGGAGGTCATCGATGACGTTGCGGCTGTCCGTCTCACAGCGGGACCGGATTCGGGCCCATGTCGAAGCGGGCTATCCGGCGGAAGCTTGCGGGATCCTCCTGGGCCGGGAGGTCGACGGGATCAAGGTCGTGGAGGACCTGCGGCTGGTCGACAACCGCTGGGAGAACCCGGCGGAGCAGACCCATCGCTTCCTGATCCCGCCGGAGGAGGTGCGGGCGGCGGAGCGGGCCGCCGCGGCGGCGGGGCTGGAGATCATCGGGTTCTTCCATTCCCACCCGGATCACCCGGCCCGGCCCTCCGCCTTCGATCGAGAGCACGCCTGGCCCTGGTATGCCTACCTGATCGTCTCGGTGGAGGACGGCCGGGCCGTCGACTGGCGAGTCTGGGAGCTCCGGGAGGATCGCTCCGCCTTCGTCGAGCGACCCCTGGAGGTCACGGGCTGAGCGGAAACCTGCCGCAGCGGCCGGAGCCGCAAGCGGTGGACCTGATCCTCCATCCTTCGTCGGGAGGTGAAACCGATGGCGGTGCAGATCCTGATCCCAACCCCGCTGCGCGTCTACACCCGCGGGGAGAAAGTGGTGACCGTGGAGGCCCGCACGGTGGGGGAAGCCCTGCGGGCGCTGACGGACCAGTTTCCGGAGCTCAAGCGGCACCTGTTCAACGAAGAGGGGCGCCTGCGCTCCTTCGTGAATCTTTACCTGGGCGATGAGGACGTCCGCTATCTGCAGGGGGAGGAGACCCCGATCCCGGATGGGCAGACCCTCAGCATCGTGCCCTCCATCGCCGGCGGAAGGTCGCCCGGGTCCTGAACCGGCACCGGATCGCCGATGGAGGTGGGAGATGGTGGAACGACGGGTGGATCACACGGCGTTGAAGTTCAATCAGGCCAGCATCATCACCCTGAACCTGCTGGCCTTCGTGTTCAACCTGCCGGCGCTGGTGGCCTTCGTGGCCCTCGTGATGCTGGTGGGAACCGCCTTCCCCGCGGCCGCCCTGTTCCAGCAGATCTACTTTCGGATTCTGAAGCCGCGGGGGTGGCTGCGGCCCCGGGTGCTGACGGACAACCCGGAGCCCCACCGGTTCGCCCAGGGGCTGGGCGGGACCTTCCTGGCCCTGGGGGCGGCGGCTCTTTTCCTGGGCTACACCCCAATCGGCTGGGCCCTGGCCTGGCTGGTGATCGTCCTGGCCGCCCTGAACCTCTTCTTCGGGTTCTGCGCCGGCTGTTTCGTGTATTACCAGCTGAGCCGCCTGGGCGTCCCCGGCTTCACCGCCCGGCCCATCGAACGTCGGGAGGTGGAGGGATGATCGAGCGGGCCCTGATGGCCCTTGGGGTGCTGCTGGGCCTCTGGCTGGCCTGGTGCCTGATCGCCTGCGCCCAGCGCCGGCTGGCCCGGCCACGAGCGGAGGACCTGGAGGGTCCGCTGACCCTCCTGTATTTCTACACGCCCTCCTGCGGCCCGTGCCGTCTGATCCAGACGCCGATCCTCGAGACCCTTGCGGCGGAGTGGCGGGAGGCCGTGCGGGTGCGAGCGGTGGACGTCACCGCGGAGCCGGAGGCTGCAACCCGCTACCGGGTCTGGACAGTGCCGACCACCATGTGGGTGGACGCCTCCGGGACGGTGCGGGCGGTCAACAACGGGGTGGCGACGGCGGAGACGCTGCGCCGGCAGTGGCTCCAGCTTCAGAGGAAGCTCGAGGGATCCACCCCGCTTTCCTGACGGTTATCCTTCCCCTTTCGGGAGGTTCGGATGCAGAACGTGAACGAGGTCATCCTGACGAACGAGGAGATCCGCCGCTACAGCCGGCATCTCCTGATGCCGGAGGTGGGCCTGACCGGCCAGAAGAAACTGAAGGCCGCCAGCGTCCTCATCATCGGGGCGGGCGGGCTGGGCTCCCCCGCCGCCCTCTACCTGGCCGCCGCCGGGGTGGGGCGCATCGGCCTGGTGGATTTCGACGTGGTCGACGAGAGCAACCTGCAGCGCCAGATCCTGCACGGCACCTCCTGGGTGGGCAAGCCCAAGCTGGCCTCGGCGAAGGCGCGTCTGCTGGACCTCAACCCGGACATCACGGTGGAGACCCACGAGACGGTGCTGACCAGCGCCAACGCCCTGGAGATCCTCAAAGACTACGACATCATCATCGACGGCACGGACAACTTCCCCACCCGCTACCTGGTCAACGACGCCTGCGTGTTCCTGGGGAAGCCCCTGGTCTACGGCAGCATCTTCCGGTTCGAGGGGCAGGCCACCGTCTTCGACGCCCGGGTGGGGCCCTGCTATCGCTGCCTTTACCCGGAGCCCCCGCCGCCCGGCCTGGTGCCCTCCTGCGCCGAGGGCGGGGTCTTCGGCGTGCTGCCCGGGGTGATCGGAGCCATCCAGGCCACCGAAGCCATCAAGCTGATCATCGGCCAGGGCGAGCCGCTGATCGGCCGGTTGCTGCTTTACGATGCCCTGAGCATGCGCTTCCGGGAGCTCAAGCTGCGCAAGAACCCGGCATGCCCCGTCTGCGGGGAGAACCCCACCATCCGGGAGCTGATCGACTACGAGGCCTTCTGCGGCGTGCCCATCCATGAGCATGAGGTGCGCACGGAGTTCGACATCACCCCGCAGGAGCTCAAGGCCATGCTGGAGCGGGACGGCCGGGGGATCGTGCTGCTGGACGTGCGGGAGCCCCACGAGTGGGAGATCTGCCGCCTGGAGGGGGCCATCCTCATCCCGCTCCGCGAGCTGCCGGCGCGCCTGAACCGGCTGGACCCCACCCGGGAATACGTGGTCTACTGCAAGACGGGGGCGCGCAGCGCCCAGGCGGCCCGGATCATGCAGGCGGCCGGCCTGCGGGTCCGCAACCTGCGGGGAGGCATCAACGCCTGGTCGCGGGAAGTTGACCCCAACGTGCCTCTCTATTAAAATTGGGAGAAATACCAGGCGGCCGATAACCCGCTCCATACACCGGCGCCCCGGATTCCGGAAGCGCGCACCCCCTAAGGGCCGGGGGCCCGGCGATCTTTGCCGGGCCCCCGGCTGCTTGGAGGGGATGAGGGTGCTCGTCCCCCTCCCGCGCCTCCCGGCAATAGGGGGCCGTTCCGGATTCCATTGTCCTGCATGAACGACGACCTCATTCTTCCCGATAGAGCCAATCCATCCCGGCGCTTCTTCGCGCTAACCTTTCTCACCGTACTCCCCCTCGACTCAAGGTGCGTCGGGGGCGTATGCTTGTATAACTGAAATAGCCCGCTTTCGCTTTTCCACATCCCAGGTCACAAGGGGCGCTCCAACCAGAATGGCGGTGGCCACGTACACTGCGTCCACCCCTCGCAGATGTAGCTGCGTGGCCAAAAGCGCGGCCTCGCTACCCAGCCTGTCATCTACAGGGGCCAAACGCAGAGTGGGAAAGGCCAGCAACATATCCACAGCCTGCCGGCCCAGCGCTATGTCGCCCGTGCGCCGGGCAACGGCTCCGCCCACCTCCGCCAGCAGGATGACCGGTGCAACCAGGAGCGCCCCCTCCCGCAGGCGCGCTTCCAACCATCGATGACTCGCTGCGTGATGCACATCCTCAGGCACCAGGGCGCTGACCCACACGCTGGCATCGACCACCACGTCAGAGATCCCTCCGCGCTTCCCGGACCGCCTCGACCGCAGACACGCCCGTTGGCCACTTTTTGCCGATCTCCGCAGCCAGCTGAGTCAGGTCGCGCATTACCTTCCGCACCTTCTCCGTTTCCACCTGCTGCTCCGGTGGCACAACAGGCGAGATGCGCGCCACCACGCGGCCACGGTATGTGACCAGATACTCCTCCCGTCCCTCCCGCACATCCCGCAAGATCCGGCTAAGTTGTCCCTTGAGTTCACGCACACTGACATAGGGCATACCTTACCTCCCTACAAATGTGGCTACATTTGTGACCACATTATACCCCCACCGTTCCGGCTTATGAAAAATCTCCTCCCCACCGCACCAGCGAGCCTCTCTGCACGGTCTGGTAGAACTCCATAGTCCCAAAGGCACATCCATCCGTGCTTTCCACAGAAAAGAATTTGGGTTATCTCAGGCTCAGCGTCACTTCGTCAGGATGGGCTCTCTCCCTTGTCCGAACCTCAGCTCTCATGGGTCCTTCGAACGTGCTCAGAAGACGCGCCTCCCTCCCTGAAAGAGAGCTTTATTGATCTTCGCCTTGCCATAGTGACATCTTTTGTATAGAACATGTCCTACCTATCACAGGTAGGGAGGATGGGAGGATGCGGCCCAAAGGGAGTGCAGAAGCGCTGGAGATGCGGCGGATGATCGCCGTTCGGATGCTCCAGGCCGGCAAAGGCGTCCGGGAAGGGAGTCGTCTGGTCGGCGTCTCCCCGACCTCGGTTTCTCGCTGGAAAAAAGCGCTCCGGGAGCAAGGGGTGGAAGGGCTGCGCGCCAAACCCCATCCCGGCCGTCCCCCTCGCCTGACGGCGGACCAGAAACCGCGTCTGGCGGAGATGCTGCGGCGAGGGGCCCGGGCGGCCGGATTCCCCACGGATTGGTGGACCCTTCGCCGGGTCGCCCAGGGGATCCAGCGGGAGTTTGGGGTGTCCTACCATCCGGGTCGGGTCTGGTATCTGCTGCGGGAGATGGGATGGAGCCCCCAGAAGCCCCAGCGACGGGCCCGGGAGCGGGACGAAGCGGCCATCCGAACCTGGCGCGCCCAGACGTGGGAAGAGGTGAAAAAAAGGCCCGGGAGAACGGCTGGCCGATCCTGTTTATAGACGAGCGTGGCGATCGGCTGCAGCCATTGGTTCGCCGGACATGGGCGCCGAAAGGGCAGACCCCCGTGCAGCACAGTTGGGATCGGCACGACCGGCTCTCCGGGATGGCTGGGATCTGTTTCTCCCCTGTGCGGCATCGGCCCCGTTTGTTCTTTCAGATTCATCAACAGAACATACGTTTCGATGCCGTGATCGCCTTCCTGGGCTGGGTGCATCGGCATGTGAGGAAGAAATTCATCCTGGTTTTGGATCGGCACAGCGCCCATCGGAAAGCGATTCGGCTTCTCCAGGAGCAGCATCCGGACTGGATGGAAGTGGTCTGGTTGCCTGCTTATGCGCCGGAGCTGAACCCGGTCGAAAGGGTCTGGAATCATAGCCAATATGGCGACCTGGCCAATTTCTTGCCGGAAGGGATCGACCATCTCCGGGAAGCGGTCAGCGCTTCGCTGGAACGAATGGGAACGGAGACTGCCTTGTTGCTTTCCTGCTTCCGATATACCGGCTTGGAGTGGTGATTGTTACTTTGAAAAAGCGAAGATCAATAGGATATGGAGCCTCATCCCTCTTCCTCCACGAGCTCGATGGTGTGGGTGAGCGCGGCCACCCCGCGGACCGTAGCGCTGACGGAGCAGTATTTCTCCTCCGAAAGGCGCACCGCGTCCTCCACCGCCTTCGAGGAGAGCCCACGGCCCCGGACCCGATACGTCACGTGGATGCGACGGAAGGCCCACGGCGGCTCCGGATCCTGCTCGCCGTGCACCCGGACCTCCAGGCCGGTGACCTTCTGCCGTTTCTTCTCCAGGATGTCTAACACGTCGAAGGCGGAGCACGCCCCCAGGGCGATCAGCAACAGCTCCGCCGGCTTCATCCCCACCCCGTCCTCCGGCCCGGTGCCGGAGATCACCACGCTGTGCCGCGTGCTGTCGATCCCCACAAACTGGCGCTTCTCCACCCACTTGATCTGCACCTCGGCCATGCGCGTTCCACCTCATCTCTGGGTTCGCCCCCGCCCGGGCTCAGGATCCTCCAGGCCCCAGCCATCGGCTCACCAGATCGCTGGCGGTGAGCAACAGCCCGGCGTAAAGATGCAGACGGATCTGTGTGGCCATCGCCGGGATCACCGTGAACTCCGCCACCCGGGCGGCCTCCAGCAAGGCTTCCACCGCTTCCGGCGAGCGGCTCATCCGTTCACCTCCGGACCGGAATCAAACGAGGGAACGAACGGCTCAGGGAACGCTCGGGCGAGGGAGGGGCGCTTCGGTTTCCGCCCGGGGCTCAGGCGGGCGCTCCAGCAACGGCTCCAGGATCCGACGGAAGGCCTCCCAGTCCGCCGGGACCTGGACGGGCACCGGGAGGACCCGCATGGCGATCTCGGGATCCTTCAGGCCGTGGCCGGTCAGCACCGCCACCACCTGGAGCTCCTCCCGGCACGGGATCAGCCCCTCGGCCAGCGCCCGGCGCAGCCCGGCCACCGCGGCGGCTGAGGCCGGCTCCACGAAAAGGCCCTCCAGGGCCGCCAGCATCCGCCACGCCTCCAGGATCTCCTCATCCGGGACCGCGAGGAACCGCCCGCCGGACTCCCGGACGGCCTGCGCCGCCTCAGGTCCGCGGGCCGGCCGCCCGATGCGGATCGCCGTGGCCACCGTCTCCGGCTGATCGATGGGATGGCCCCGCACCAACGGCGCCGCCCCCTCCGCCTGGACGCCCAGCAGATGCGGCAAGGCGGCGATGCGGCCGGCCTGATGGTAAGCGCAAAACCCCTTCCAGTAGGCGGTGATGTTCCCGGCGTTCCCCACCGGGATCGCCAGCCAGTCGGGCGCCCGGCCCAGCTGATCGCAGATCTCGAAGGCAGCGGTCTGCTGACCTTCCAACCGGTAGGGGTTCAGGGAGTTCACCAGGGCGATGGGATAGACCTCCACGGCGCGCCGGACCAGCGCCAGCGCCGCATCGAAGTTCCCCTCCACAGCCAGGACGGTCGCGCCGTAGGCCATCGCCGCCGCCAGCTTGCCCAGGGCGATCTTCCCAGCCGGGACCAGGACGATGGCCCGCAGGCCGGCGCGGGCGGCATAAGCGGCCGCCGAGGCGGCGGTGTTCCCCGTGCTGGCGCAGATCACCGCCCGAGCGCCCTCCGCCACCGCCTGGGTCAGCGCCGTGGTCATCCCCCGGTCCTTGAAAGAGCCCGTGGGGTTCAGACCTTCGTATTTCAGATAGAGGGAACCGGGAAAGCCGATGGCCTGCGCCAGACGGGGAGCGGGCACGAGCGGGGTGTTGCCTTCGTGGAGGGTGATGGGATCGATCGGGGCCACGCGCAGAAACGGGCGATACGCATGGATGATGCCGCGCCACATCGATCCTTCCGCCATGAGGTCCTCACTCCCCACCTCCGGGATGTGGCTCCATTTTAACTCGAGCACCCCGGAGTTTCCAGACAGCGCATGGCCCCCGCAAAGGGCGGACGGGATCTTCGAGAGGGCTCTTTCAGCGGCCAGCCTCCTGGAGGGCGGTCGACACAGCCGGACGCTGGGTGGCCAGGAGGAAGCCGGCGAACATCAACGTGGCCGCCAGCAGCTCCCCCAGATACAGATACTGCCCGGCCCCCAGGCGGGTCAGGGTGCCCGCTGCCGCCACCGAGAGGGCGCCTGCGGCGATCAGGATGTTCCCGACCACCCGCTGGGGGAACGTCTGCCGGCGCCACAACAGATACGCCGAGTAGAGCGCACCCCCCACCAGGGTGATCAGACCGTAGACGTTAAAGAAGGGCGTGGTCAGGCGAACCGGCGCCCGCGAAGGCATGATCGCGCGATACTGCTCGCTGATGGGACGAGCAGGGGTGTAAGCGGAAGAATCCAAGGGGGTGGTCAGCATCAGATATCCGGCGAAGAGGCTCCCTAAGATCAGGACCGCCAGCAACGCGTGGGCGACCTCCCGCCGACGGACCAGCAGATAAACCGTCCCCTGGCCCAGCCAGGCGGCGTTCAGCGCCGCGCCGAAGAGATACCAGGCCCGGAAGATCCATGGGTTCCAGCCCACGGCCAGATACGCCTCAGCGAAGCTGCCCAGCCCGAACATGGTCAGCCCGATGCCCCAGAGCAGAAGATGCGTCCCACGCCGCTCTGCATACCGCCGGAACACCGCCGCCACGAAGGCGGCCATCACCGCGGTGGAGAGAAATGGAAGGATCTGATGCACCGACATCACCGGCCTCCCTTCCGGAGAAGTTGGCGCAAGCCTCCCGGCATCGCCCGGCGCCCCGCCCCACTACACCCACGGGATCCAGCCCACCACCACCCCGACCGCGATCCCGATCGGGGCCAGCAGGATCGCCCCCAGCAGGATCAACAGCGCCGGCACCCCCCAGCGCATCCACCCGAACCCCCCGGAATCCCTCATCCCACACCACCTGCAGAATATTCACAAATCTGCAGAATAAAAAAGAGCAAAGCAAATTTTATTGCAATCCGAAGGAACTTGCAACCCTCCCCTGTCTGAGGCCGGACCTGGATGGAGGGTGGGGCCTCCGGGCCCATCCAGGGGTTCCCTTGTGGGGAAATCGGGGTTTGGAGCGCAGGAGCAGATTCCGCCGCGACCTTGCAGCCTCGAAGACGAAGGGTTCGGGACGAAAGCCCCTCCTACAGGATGTGTGGGCCGAAATTCATTTCGGCATCCACATGCTTGTTGTAGGAGCGGCTTCAGCCGCGACCCTTATGCCATTAAAGACCGAGGCTCTGGGTGAAAGCCTCTCCTGCAGCCATGACCTCCGCGCCATCGAAGATGGAAAGTTCGGGGCTAAAGCCCCTCCTACCAAAAAACCGCCTTTTGTAGGAGCGGCTTCAGCCGCGACCCCTGCGTCATCGAAGACGGAGGTTCGGGGCGAAAGGCCTTCCTATAGGAAGATGGAGGATTGCGCGCAGGATCCGGAGACATTAGATTGAGCGAGGAGAGCGCTTCCATGCGGCGTGGATCCTCTTCCGGAGAGCCCGGATGATGCGCGCATCGAGCGGAACCCCTCCGGTGACGCGGGTTTCGGAGACCCTGGCCCGGGAGTGGCCGGCGCTGGGGATCTGGATCCTGGCAGTCCTCGGCTTCGGATGGCAGGCCCTCTCCCAAGAAGGAGCCGGGCAGGGACTTCCTGCCCTGGCGGTCTTCGCACTGCTGATGGCAGCCTATATGGGGAGCGCCTTCCTGCCCGTCGAGGCCGCGCGGCGCTGGGCCGGCGAGGACATCCGGCGGGTTTACGGGATTCCCTTCGCGCTCTGGTTCGCCGGCGGCCTGTTGGAGATCCTGCGCGGGCTTCCTACGGATCCATGGGCCCTTCTCGGGGGTTTGGCCTTCCTGGCCTGGCCGGTGGCCCTCGTCCTCCACAACCGGGCCGCCTGGGGTCCGATCCCCGCCCTGGTGGTCCTGGGCACCCTGGCCCTGATCCTGATCCCCGGTCCCCTCCCCGGGGATCCGGTGGGCTGGGCCTTTCGGATCGGGGCCGGGCTCTGGCCCCTCCCGCTGATCCTCGGATGGCCCGCCGCGGCCCGCCCGCGGGCCCATCTGCTCTACTTCGGCGCGATCCTGTTCGTGTGGTATGCCGTGGAGTTCGGCCGCCTCCCGACGCTGCCCCTGCTGCGCGGTGGACCCTCGTATTTCCACCTCGCGGCCATCCCGCTGTTCCTGTGGCTGATGCTCCTGAGCGGGCGCTTCCCCGACCTGGGGTTGACCTTCCGCTGGACGGGGCGGGATCTCCTCGCCATCCTGGTCCATCTGGCCGGGTTCGCGGCCTTCGCCCTCCCCTTCGGGTGGCTCACCGGCTTCCTGACCCCGGCGTCGACCCATCCGGGCCTGCCGGAGGCCCTCCTCCGCCTGCTGGCTATCTATCTTTTCATCGCCCTTCCGGAGGAGATCCTCTTCCGGGGCGCGCTGCATGTCCACCTGCAGCGGGCCCTGGGATGGCCGCCGCTGCGCACCCTGCTGCTATCCTCTCTGCTCTTCGGCCTCGCCCATCTGAACAACCCCCCGAAGGTGGGGCTTTACGCCGTCCTGGCCACCGTGGCGGGCTTCTTCTACGGGCGGACATATTTGCAGACGGGGAAGGTGACCACGGCGGCGATGGTGCATGCCCTGGTGGACTGGGTGTGGGGCCTTCTGTTTTCGAGGTAGATGGGACGCCCCTTCATCGTTGCGGTAGGAGGGGGGACGCAGCATCGCTGCGTCCCCCCGTTTCGGATGGGCTTATTCGGTCTTGCTGAACAGCCACACCGCGGGGATCAGGAAGAGGGCCCAAAAGGCGATGAGGGCGATCAGGTTGACCTCCAGCGGATGGAGGATCAACATCCGCAGGATCGGCTCCGGAACCAGGCCCTGCAGCGCCGTCTGGCGCATGGCGTCCACCCCGTAGGTGACCGGGTCCACGCGGGCCAGCCACTCCATCCAGAGCGGCACCTGGCGCAGGGGGAAGAAAGCCCCGCTGACGAAGAACATGGGCATCAGCAGGAAGTTCATCATCATATGGAAGCCCTCCATCGACCGAATGCGGGCGGCGATCAGGATGCCGAAGGAGGTCATGGTAGCCGCCACCAGGATCATCATCACCACCAGGGTGAGAACCTGGGGGAGGGTGAACCGCACGCCGACCAGAGGGGCCAGGAGCATGATCAGCATTCCCTGGATCAGGGCGGTGGTGCTGCCGCCGGCCACCTTCCCCAGGGCGACGGCGGTCCGCGAGACCGGGGCCACCAGCACCTCCTTCAGGAAGCCGAACTCCCGATCCCAGACGATGGAGACGGCGGAGAAGACGGCGGTGAACAGCACGGCCATGCTCAGGATGCCCGGGAAGAGGAAAGCCCGGAAGTCCACCCCGCCCATTCCCGCGGCTACGGCGGGGGCGAGACCGTTCCCGAACACGATCAGGAACAGCAAGGGCTGCCCCAGGGAGCTGATGATCCGCGCGCGGTCCCGCAGGAACCGCAGGAGATCCCGATACCAGATGGTGTAGACCGTTTTGAGAAAAGCCATGGATCACCTCCGACCCCAGAGTCGACGGCTCAGGCGCATCCGCTCCAGGGGCGAGGCCTCCTCGTCCCGGATGGCGCGTCCGGTCAGCTTGATGAAGACATCCTCCAGGCTCGGCCGGCGCAAGCTGATGCTGTGGACGATCAGCGGAGGCTCCGCGCCGTTCTGGAGGACCCCCAGCAGGCGGGGGATCAGCTGATCGCCCCGTGGGGCTTCCACCAGAACCCCCTCCGCCGTGGGCCGGGGATCCAACCCCAGGGCCTCCCGCAGGCGCTCCACCGCCCGGGCGTCGTCGCTGGTCCGCACCAGGATCACATCCCCGCCGATCATGGCTTTCAGATTGTCAGGGGTGTCCAGGGCGATGATGCGGCCGTGGTCGATGATGGCGATGCGATCCGCCCGCTCCGCCTCATCCATATAGTGCGTGGTGAAGAAGACGGTGGTTCCCTCGGTGTCCCGCAGGCGGAGGATGTAATCCCAGATGTGGCGACGGGTCTGGGGATCCAGCCCCAGGGTGGGCTCGTCCAGGAAGAGGACCTTCGGCTGATGCAACAGGCCGCGGGCCAGCTCCAGCCGGCGCTTCATCCCGCCGGAGAACGTGCGCACCTCCTGGTGGGCGTGGTCCAGGAGGTCCACCAGCTCCAGCAGACGCTTTGCCCGCTCCTCGAAGATCCGTCGGGGGACGTCGTAGAGCATGGCGTGGAACGCCAGGTTCTGCCACGCCGTCAGGCGATCGTCCAGGCTGGGATCCTGGAAGACCAGCCCGATGCGCCGGCGCACGGCATGGGGCTCGCGCACGATGTCGTGGCCGCCCACCCGGGCGGTCCCGGCGGTGGGCCGCAACAGGGTGCAGAGCATGTTGATGGTGGTGGTCTTGCCTGCGCCGTTCGGGCCCAGGAAAGCGAAGAGCTCCCCTTCCCGGACCTCGAAGGAGACCTCCCGCACGGCCGTGAAATCGCCGAACCGTCGGGTGAGACGCTCCGCCTCGATCGCGTTCATTCCTCCACCTCCTCACGGTATGGGACGGCGAGCGCGCTGGGCTTCCCGCGGCCCCTGCTGCGGAGAGGGCTCCGCTGGCCCGAGGGTCCGCTGCAACAGGGCCATCGCCTGGGCCAGCAGCGCCCGCTCCTCCGGGCCCAGCGGGCGCAGGCGGCGCCCCAGGCGAGCCGCCGCCCGGGCCTGAAGCCGCCGCAGGGCCCGTCGCCCCTGGGGAGTCAGCCGGATCCACACCCGGCGCCGGTCCGAGGGATCCCGCTCCACCCTCACCCAACCTTGCTCGGAGAGGGTCCGGATGGCGCGGGAGACCGTGGAGGGGCGGACGGCCTGGGCGCGGGCCAGCTCCGTGAGAGTGTAGGGCCGCTGGGCCAGCATGCCCAGCATGCGATAGGACTGGGCCGGGAAGAGCTCCCCGGCCTCCCCTTTCACCTCCGCCCAGATCTGACGCATCACCCGATGCAGGGTCTCCAGCACCACACGGGCCAGCTGGCCCTCGCTCAGGGAACCCCGGGTCGCCACAGGCCGTCTCCTGCTCGGATTGTTGCCCTGGCTAAAAGTTAGCGAGGCGCATTATAAATCTCAGGGGCCGGCCTGTCAAAAACCCGGCCGGGGCGGTTTTTCAGCTCCTGTCACCGATGGAGCCGCAGGCCTCCGTCCGGGGCAACCTCCGCGCCGGCCCTGTTGCCCTGATGGAAAACCGACAAGGCGGGCGCGGTGTCCGGGCGATGAAGAGGCGTCAGGGGGCGGGCTCCGGAGGGTCGGGCGGACGATCCAGGTCGGAGGCGATCTTGAGGTCCAGGATGGGGGAGCCGTCCAGGGCATCCAAGCCCCGCACCCGCACCACGTTGCCCTCGATGGCCAGCACCCGCACGCCGGTCAATCCGATGGGATTAGGTCGATACTGGGAACGGGTGGCGAACACCCCTTTCATGGGCTTGGTTGGATCCCCTCGGGGATGAACCTTCAGCCGGGGCTCCTTCACGCGGTCCAGGACGTAGAGCACCATCAGGATATCGCCGGGCTGCAGGCCCTCCAGCCCTTCCACGAACTCGGGGTCGAGGACCAGCTCGCTTTCCTCCTGCCGCATCACGTCCGCCTCGGTCCACTCCGTGAAGCGGCTCCGCACATAACCGATGGCCCGGAAGGTCCACTCTTTCCGATCCATCCCAGACCCCCGCAGGTTTCCTTCAAACCCGGATGCATTGCCAGGCCCCGCTGCGGAAGCGGTAGCCGAACAGCAGCGCCCGCACGGCGAAGTCGGCGAACATCCCCAGCCAGGCCCCGGGCAGTCCCCAGCCCAGACCATGGGCGAGGAGCGCCGCGACCGGGAGCCGAACCATCCAGATGGAGGCGGCGGTGACCAGCAGCGTGTAGCGCGTGTCTCCTGCGCCGCGCAGGGCTCCCGAGAACACGAAGCTGACAGCCATCGCCGGCTGGATCAGCGCGGTGATGCGCAGGGCCGCCGTGCCCTGGGCGATGACCGCCGGGTCCTCTGTGAACAACCCGACGAGCAACGGCCCGGCGAGGGCCAGGATCAGCCCCAGCGAGCCCATCAGCCCCAGGGCCAGGAGGAGCGCAACGAGGGCCGCCCGTTTCCCCTCCTCCGGCCGCCGGGCCCCGAGGGCCTGACCGGCGAGGGTGGAGGCGGCCACTGCGAACCCCCATCCGGGTAGAAAAGAGAGCGACATCACCCGCAGGCCGACCTGATGGGCGGCGTAAGCCGCCGTGCCCAGGCCGGTGATCACCCCGGTTAGCTGCAGCAGGGCGAGCTGGAGGAGGAGCTGCTCCAGGCCGGCGGGCAACCCGACGTTCAGGATCCTTCGCACCCGCTTCCACTCCAGGCCCGGCCAGCGATGCGGCAGGCGAAGCACGGAGGTGCCTTGCCACAGACGGATCAGCACCAGGCCTGCCCCCAGGGCGCGGGCGCAGGCGGCTGCCATGCCCAGCCCGGCCACGCCCACATGCCATGGGCTCCACGGGCCGACCAGAGCCCAGGCCAGAAGGGCGTTGGTGAAAACCACCACAGCCCAGGTGCGCATCGGCGTGAGGGTATCACCGGCGCCGCGGAGGGCCGCGTTCCCCACGAAGAGCACGGCCATGGCTGGAAAGGAGAGAGCGACCCAGCCCAGATACGTGGCCGCGGCATGTTCCACCGCAGGCTCCGCGCCCAGCCCGCGGAAAAGGGCCGGTCCGCTCAGAAGGGCGAAAAGGGCCCCGCCGATGCCGAGGAGCCCCGCGCTGAGGAGGGCCTGGACGGTGATCCGGCCGGCCTGTTCAGGGTCCCGGGCGCCGACGGCTCGGGCCACCAGGGCGGTCGCGCCCACCCCCAGGGCGCCGAAGAAGGCGGCCACCAGGTTGATCACCTGGCCGCTCAGCCCCACCGCCGCCAGGGCCACTGTCCCCAGGTGCCCGGCCAGGTAGGCATCCGTCCAGTCCACCACGATGTTGAGCAGCTGCTCCAGGGCCGCGGGGCCGGCCAGCTGAAGGACCACCCGGATGGTCTGCGTCCCTGGGGCGCGCGGATGGATGCGGGCCTTCCAGGAAATCCCCAGCGCGCTGGGGGCGCGTTTCACATCCCGATGAGGCATCCCCTCCTCTCCAGGCTTTCGCGGCGGGGATCCAGGGTGTGTCCCAAAATCGTAGGACAACTGCGAGCAGTTGTCCTACAACGCGGCGAGGCCCGACAAAATTGGGACACACCCGGGATCCACCCTACGGTCCGTAGGAAGGCACCAGATACGCGCCGGCGGCCCAGCCTTGCTCCCCCGTGCGGGGATCCTCCAGCTGCCACCAGGTCAGGCCGTCCGCCTCTGTGGGGCCGCCGATCACCCGCATCACCGTTCCCTCAGGGAGGAAGCGGATCCGCTCCGCCTGCAGGCCGGGGGCCTTGCGGAAGCTGAGCCCCTGGTCGCCGGCGCCGCTCACTTTCACGAAGATCCCCACCTGAACGGCGGCGGGGAGGGTCGGCGTGGGGGTAGGCTCCGGAGGCGTGGGCGTCGGCGAGGGAGCGGGCGTCCAGGTCGGTCGGGGCGTCGCCGTAGGCGCTCCCCTCAGGTCCGCGGCGAGGGTGCGCTGCAGATATCGAAAGCCCCCTGTGCAGAGCAGGGTGGCCATGAGCAGGGCGCTCAGCAGAAGAAGCCATTCCCCGGGTCGTAACTCGCCCTCTCCGGGTCGGGGCCGGATGCGAATCGGCCGTTGCATCTCTCCCTCTCCACGACGGCGTTTCCAACCGCGGCCAGCCCCATTTTACCGGATCTCTTACGCCCGATTGGAGGCCCCCTCGGCCGACGGGATCGCGGCGCCCTCCCTCCATACCCAGCCCTCGAGGAGGAGATCCTTCACGCCGTCCGGTCCGGGGAAGACGCCCCGGACAACGCTCAAGTCCGGGTCCCCCGGATTTAAGGACAGGGGGGAAGGAGTTGACATTTTCGGATTGTCAGGCGAAAATGATAAGCGCTCCGGTGTTTGCGCTCAGCCTAAACAGAGGAGGGGAACATGAGGCTCAACCGCCTGCGCTGGTTTGTTCTTCTGGCTGCGCTCGGCTTGGTTGTGCTGGGGGCGTGCCGCCCCGCAACCCCAGCTCCTGCCACGCCTACCGCTGCTCCCGCCGCGACCCCTACGATAGCGCCTTCCCCCACCCCGGCGCCGGCAGGCATTGAAGAGATCGTCCTCTCCACGGTCGCCTCGCAAGAGGCAGGAATCCAGCAGCTTCAGGCCGGCCAGATCGACCTCTTCGCCGAGACGGTCTCGAACCCCCAGCTGTTCAAGACGGTGCGCGGCGACCCCAAGCTGGCCTACAACCTGGCTTGGGGCACCTACGTGGAGCTGACCTTCAACCCGGTGTTGAATTTCAAAGATGGTCGCCTGAACCCCTTCGGGGATCCCCAGATCCGGGAGGCGATCAACTGGCTGATCGATCGCAACTACATTGCTCAGGAGATCTACGGAGGCCTGGCTACGCCCAAGTGGCTGCCCCTCAGCTCTGCATTCCCCGATTACGCGCGATATGTCGATACGGCGCGCGCCCTGGAGCGCCAGTATGCCCACAACCCGGACAAGGCGAAGCAGGCCATCGCCGAGCGCATGAAGGCGCTGGGGGCCACCCAGGGCCCGGACGGCAAGTGGCAGTATAAGGGTCAGCCGATCACGGTGATCTTCATCATCCGCACCGAGGACGAGCGCAAGGCCATCGGCGACTATGTGGCAGGCCTCCTGGAGCAGGTGGGGTTCACCGTGGATCGGCAGTATAAGACCCGCAAGGAGGCCTCGCCCATCTGGCTGCGAAGCGATCCGGCCGAGGGCAAGTGGCACGTCTACACCGGCGGGTGGATCAACACGGCGGTCTCCCGGGATGACTCCACGGTGTTCGCCGATTTCTACACCCCGCAGAGCGGCGCCCTGGGCGGCACTCCCCTGGCAAGCGCCTACAAGCCCTCCCCCGAGTTCCTGGACGTCGCCACCCAGCTGCAGAACCGGCAGTATCAGACACTGGAGGAGCGGGGCGAGCTGTTCCGCCGCGCGATGGAGCTGGCCTTGAAGGACTCCGTGCGGGTGTGGCTGGCGGATCAGCAGTCCTTCAACGCCCGCAGGGCGGATCTGACGGCGGCCTACGATCTGGCCGGCGGCATCGGATCGTCCCGACTGCTCCCCTACACCCTGCGCTGGCTCCAGAATCCCGCCCCCCGGGTGCGCGTTGCTTTCAGCGGGATCCTGATCGACCCCTATAACCCGGTGGCGGGCTCCAACTGGGTCTCCGACGCCTTCGTCACCCGGGCCACCAGCGATCCGGCGGCGATGCCGGATCCTTACACCGGGCTCTTCTGGCCGCAGCGGCTGGAGCGGGCGGAGGTGGTGGTCCGGGAAGGGCTGCCGGTGATCCGCACCCTGGATTGGGTCTCCCTCCAGACCGCCAAGGAGATCCAGGTCCCCGATGACGCCTGGGTGGACTGGGACGCGACGGCCCAGCGGTTCGTCCGGGCCAGCGAGCGCTACACCCAGCCGGTCAGCGTTCAGGCCAAGGTCACCGTGTATTACCCGGCGGACCTGTTCCAGAAGGTGAAGTGGCACGACGGCTCGTCCCTCTCCCTGGGGGATTTCATCCTGAACATGATCTTGACCTTCGATCGGGCCAAGCCGGACAGCCCGATCTACGATGAGTCCTACGTCCCGAGCTTCAAATCGTTCATGCAGCGCTTCAAGGGCCTCCGCATCGTCTCGACGAGCCCGCTGGTGATCGAGACCTACGTGGACGCCTTCGAGCTGGACGCGGAGGTCCTGGCCGCCAGTTGGACCTGGTTCCCGGATTACAGCTTCGGGCCGGGCCCGTGGCACACCCTGGCCCTCGGGATCCGGGCGGAGGCGGATCAGAAGCTGACGTTCTCCTCTGCCAAGGCGGAGAAGCTGAAGGTCGAGTGGATGAACATGGTGGCCGGACCCAGCCTGGACGTGCTGAAGGCGGCGCTGGACCAGGCGGCCGGGGAAGGGTATCTCCCCTATGCCCCCACCATGGGGGAGTATGTGAAGAAGGAGGAGATCCAGAGCCGCTACGCCAACCTGAAGAAGTGGGTGGAGGAACACAACCACTTCTGGGTCGGCATGGGTCCCTTCCTCCTGGATAAGGTCTTCCCGACGGAGAAGACCGTCATCCTGAAGCGGTTCGCGGACTTCCCGGATCCGCCCGACAAGTGGGCTCGGTTCAGCGAGCCGCGCCTGGCCAGCGTGAGCGTGGAGGGGCCCAGCCAGGTGACCGCCGGAAGCGAGGCCACCTTCGAGGTCAGCGTGAAGGAGAAGGATCGGCCCTATCCGGCGGCGGACGTCGAGAGCGTCCGTTATCTGGTCTTCGACGCCCAGGGGCAGGTGGCCGCCCGCGGGGAGGCGACCCCCGTGGCGGAGGGCCGCTACCAGATCCGCCTGGCCGGTGACGTGACCCAGAAGCTGGGGGCGGGCAGCAACCGGCTGGAGGTCGTCGTCACCGTCAAGCCGGTGAGCCTGCCGGCCTTCGCCTCCCTGGACTTCGTCAGCACCAAGTGAGAGGCTCCGGCCATGACGCCTGCGGGGGTGAGGCTCCCGGGGCCTCACCCCCGCTCTATGCAAAGGGGATGGGGAATGGAAGAGAGCGCGCTTCTTACAACCGCTCCGCCTGAAGCCATCGTCCCGGCAGCGCCTCTTATCGAAACGGCCCGGCGGGTTCTTCTCTTCGTCGCCTTCCGCATCCTCATCCTGGCGATCACGGTGGTCGTCGCCGTCTATCTCACCATCCTGATCGCCAACATGGGCGGATACGTCGACCAGATCCGCCGGGCCGAAATCCGCGAGGAAGTGAGCCAGGCGATGGTGGCCAACCCTGCCTTCCGGTCCCTTCCGCCGGAGGAGCGGGCCCGCTTGCAACAGGAGCTGGTGCGACAGTGGGAGCGGTATTTCGGTCTGGATCAGCCCTTCCTGCTGCGGAGCGTGATCTATCTCAGGGACGCCCTCCTCCTGAACCTTGGGCGCTCCTACCAGATCTCCAGCGACACCGGATCGCGACAGGTGCGTTTGATCCTCCTGGAGCGGCTGCCGCCCACCCTGCTCCTTTTAAGCACCAGCAACATCCTGATCTTCTTCCTAACCCTATGGGCCGGTCTGGCCCTCTCCCGGCGTTACGGCCACTTTGTCGATCGGCTGGTGATCGGGCTGGCCCCGCTCTCCTCAGGGCCGGCCTGGTTTTATGGGGTTTTCCTGATCCTGATCTTCGCCGCCTTCCTCCGCTGGCTCCCCTTCGGAGGCATGGTGGATGTGCCCCCGCCACCGGACGCCCCGGGCTACGCCCTGAGCCTGCTGCGCCATCTGATCCTGCCGACCCTGGCCCTCACCCTGAGCAACTTCTTCGTCAACGCCTACGCCAACCGCACCTTCTTCCTGATCTACGCGGGGGAGGACTATGTGGAGATGGCGCGGGCCAAGGGCCTGAGGGGGCGCGACATCGAGCGCCGATACATCCTTCGTCCCACCCTGCCGAACATCCTCACCAGCTTCGCCATCGTGCTGATCACCTCGTGGACCGGCGCGCCGATCCTGGAGACGGTGTTCAACTGGCCCGGGCTGGGCCGGGTGACCTACGAGGCCATCGGGCTGGTGGACACCCCCGTGATTGTAGGGGCCACGGTCATCTTCGCTTATCTGCTGGCCCTGACCGTGCTCATCCTGGACATCCTCTACGCCATCGTCGACCCGCGGGTGCGGATCGGCGGGCCGGGCATCGAACAGGGGGCCCCATGAGGCGCTGGCTGAGGGATCTGCTGAAGGAGCTGCGCTATTACCCATCGGCCCTCCTCGGGGGGAGCATCATCCTGATCATGCTGGTGCTCTCCGTGCTGGTGCCCATTTGGATTCCCTACCCTGAGGCCGTCCGCCTGTGGCGCGGAGGGGAGGAGGTATGGTATCGGCTGCCCCGGCAGGTCCCGCCCGCCTGGGTGAACTGGTTCCGGCGGGAGAAACTGGCGGGCACCTTGATCTTCAGCACCCGGGATCAGCCTTCCCTGAAGCGCAGCCAGCCGGCCGGCGAGGGACGGCGGATCGAGACGGAGTTCGTCTTCGATTACCCCTATGACACCTTCCCGCAAGAGTTGGTCCTCTACATTTGGGCCCGGTTCCGGGAGAAGGCCCCCTTCCTGACCGCGACCTGGAAGACCCCGGACGGACGCTCCCTTCGGATCATGGAGCTGCGCGCCGAGGGGATGAAACAGGGGTTCCGGTTCGCCCAGGACCGCCGGCTGCTCCAGCGCCTGCAGGGAGTCCCTCCGGAGGAGGCCCTCTTCTCCGTTCCGGAGGCGACCCCCCCACGGGTGCTGAAGGGCACCTACCGGTTGCGCGTGGAGGCCGTCACCTTTGAGCCGGACTCGGACGTGGATGTGGAGTTCGTCGCCTACGGGCAGGTTTACGGCTGGGCAGGGACCGATCGCTATCGCCGGGATTTGGGAGTGGCCCTCCTCTGGGGGTTCCCGGTGGCCATGGCCTTTGGGCTGCTGGGCTCCGTGGGGACCACCCTGATTGCGATGTGGCTGGCCGCCGTGGGGGTGTGGTTCCGGGGATGGGTGGACGAGCTGATCCAGCGCCTGGTGGAGATCTTCTCCATCATCCCCTTCCTCCCGGTCCTCATCCTGGTGGGCACCCTTTACTCCCGTAGCCTGGTGGTGATCCTGGGGGTGGCCATCATCCTCTCCGTCTTCAGCATCACCATCAAGAACTACCGGGCGATCTTCCTCCAGATCCGGGAGCTGCCTTACATCGAAGCCGCGCAGGCCTACGGGGCCGGGAGCGGGCGGATCATCCTCCGCTACCTGCTGCCCCGCGTCCTCCCCCTGGTGATCCCGAACCTGGTCATCGGCGTGCCCAGCTTCGTCTTCCTGGAGGCCTCCCTGGCCGTCCTGGGGCTGGGAGATCCCGTGCTGCCCACGTGGGGGAAGGTGCTGGATGAGGCGATCTTCAGCGGGAGCCTCCTCCAGGGCTCTTACTACTGGGTGCTGGAGCCCGCCCTCTTGCTGATGGTGGCCGGACTCTCGTTCTCAATGGTCGGCTTCGCCCTGGATCGGGTGTTCAACCCTCGCCTGCGGGAGATCTGAGCGAGATGATCCCCTCGAAGGCCCTTCTCCAGATATCCGGCCTCACCCTCCACTTTCGGACCCGAGCGGGGATCGTGCGCGCGGTAGACGGGGTGGATCTGGAGGTGAGGGAGAACGAGGCCCTGGTGATCCTGGGCGAGTCCGGGTGCGGCAAGTCCTCCCTGGCCCGGGCGATCCTGCGCCTGTTGCCCCGCAACGTGGCCGCCTACCACGGGTCCATCCTTCTGGATGGGCTGGATCTGATGCGCCTCGATGATGAAAGCTTCCGCCGTGAAGTCCGCTGGAAGCTCATCTCCATGGTTCCGCAGGCGGCCATGAACGCCTTCAACCCGGTGCTGCGGGTGGGGGAGCAGGTCATCGAGCCGGCCCTGAACCAGCTGGGGATGAGCCGGCCGGAAGCGATGGAGCGCGCCCGAACCCTGTTCCGACTGGTGGGGATCCCGGAGGCGTTCCTGCAGCGATATGCGTTCGAGCTCAGCGGGGGGATGCGCCAGCGCGCCGCCATCGCTATGGCCCTGATCACCTCTCCCCGCTTGGTCCTCCTGGATGAGCCCACCTCAGCCCTTGATGTGCTCACCCAGGCGAACATCTTCAACAAGCTGAAGCAGATCAAGTGGGAGCTGGGGGTTTCGTTCATCCTGATCACCCATGACATCGCAGTCTCCAGCGAGCTCGCCGACCGGGTGGCGGTGATGTATGCGGGCCAGATCGTGGAGCTCAGCGATGCGCAGCGGTTCTTCCGTGAGCCGTTGCACCCGTATTCCAGGGGCTTGCTGGCCAGCGTGCCCCGCCCCCACCATCGCGGGGAGCTCGCGTTCATCCCGGGCCGTCCCCCCGGCCTGATCCAGCTCCCCCCGGGTTGTCGGTTTGCCGACCGCTGCCCCCTCCGGTTTGAGAAGTGCGCCCAGGATCCGCCGGCGATCCATCGGGAGGGGCGCATGGTGCGCTGCTGGCTTTACGAATGATATCGGAGAGAAAGCGGATTCAATTCGCCTTCGGGAGAGACGCGGATATGGAGCCCCGGACCCAAGCGGTTTCGGATCTTTCCACCCGGCCGGATGGGCGGACGCCGCTCCTTCAGGTGCGAGACCTGCGCGTCTGGTTTGAGCTGCGCCGCTGGGTTTTCAGCCGCGCGGGCTACGTGCGAGCCGTTGATGGGATCTCCTTCGATCTCTATCCCGGCGAGGTCCTGGCCATCGTCGGGGAGAGCGGTTCCGGCAAATCCACCTTGATCCGAACCCTCCTGGGCCTGCACCGGCCGATCCGCGGCTCCGTGAGCTATCAGGGCAAAGACCTGCGGTCCTTCACGCCGCAGGAGATGCGCTGGTATCGCAACACCCAGGTAGGCTATGTGCAACAGGATCCCTACGGAGCCCTCCCGCCGTTCATGAGCGTCCGTCAGATCTTAGAGGAACCCATGATCATCGGCGGGATCCGGGATCGGCGCCAGCGCCTGGAACGCATCCGCGAGGTGATGGAAGAGGTGAAGCTGACCCCGGTGGAGGAATTCCTCTTCAAGTTCCCCCACATGCTCAGCGGGGGACAGCAGCAACGGGTCGTGATCGCCCGGGCGATCCTGATGCGCCCCCGCCTGCTGATCGCCGACGAGCCGGTCTCCATGCTGGACGCCTCGATCCGTGTGGAGGTCCTGAAACTGCTCCAGGCCCTGCAGCGGCGCTATCATCTTTCGGTGATCTATGTCACCCACGACCTGGCGACCGCCACTTACTTCGCCGACCGGATCATCGTGATGTATGCGGGCAAGGTGGTGGAGCAGGCCCCCATGGCCGAGCTGCTCGCCCATGCCGCCCACCCCTACACCGTGGCGCTGCTCACTGCCCTGCCCGATCCCGACCCGGAGAACGCCCACCGGCTTAAGGAGGTCCCGCCCGGGGAGCCGCCCAACCTGATCGCCCCACCTCCCGGGTGTCGCTTTCACCCACGGTGCCCGCGCATCATCCAGGGCCTCTGCGACCGCGAGGAGCCCCCGGACTTCGAGGTAGGCCCCGGGCACCGGGCCGCCTGCTGGCTGTATCGCCCATGAATCCCCGGCGCTGGATCCTCGCCGGCGTCTTCATGATGCTCCTGGGATGGACCCTCGCTTTCCTGATGGTCCTGCGCACACTGCCCCCTTCCTTCCCGCTGGCCTTCCTCTCCTTCACCGCCTCCACCGCGGGCTTCCTGATCGGGATGGTCGGGCTCCTCCTCGCCCAGCGCGCGGGGCCACGGCGATAGCTGGGGAGCCGGAATTGCGTCCCACGTGGTATACTTCCAGAGTCGAAGCTCCTCTCGAGGAAACCCAATGCGCATTGCGATCATCGGCTTGAGGAAGATCGGGATCTCCCTGGGGCTGGCGCTGCGGGAGGCAGTGCCCCAGGCCCAGCGGGTGGGCCATGATCCAGAC
>Ga0081478_138120_pt1 | contig 31876 bp, 32 predicted proteins | sample OctSprmetagenome_FD_70983 | JGI IMG/M metagenome (GOLD analysis project Ga0081478, IMG submission 70983) | Hot spring and microbial mat streamer communities from Octopus Spring Streamers, Yellowstone National Park, USA - T=80-84 v2 (version 2) | ecosystem: Environmental > Aquatic > Thermal... | reverse complement strand
TTATTTTTATGTTTTTTCCCGTTGCCCAAGAAATTAACTTATCTATTTTCTTTTTGTTTTCTATATACTTTAATACTACTGGATTTTCTGATACCAGTGATTCCGCTTTTTTCTCTTTACCTTTTATGTCTGATTCAAATATTTCCTGCAGTGCATCTATTAATATTTTGGAATCTATTCTCATAGATAATCATTTGAGTGTGGATTTATTCCCTTACTTGAATAGATTATTTTCTACTTCTGAAAAATCTATCGCAAAGCTTATCCCTTCACTTCCTGCTATTTTCCATGTGTTAATCCCTATGAGGTTTCCTTTTGTATCAAATAAACCCCCACCTGAATTCCCTGGATTTATTTGAGTATCGGTTTGTACAATATTATAATCGCATGTTGGTTCAAATATTTCATAATATATAGGGGGGAGGAAAATCTTATATAAGTCTCTTACCTTTCTTTTTGCAGAAACTATACCTGATGATATAGTCCAACCAAGTCCAAGAGGTTGCCCAACAGCAAAGACTCTATCTCCAACATTGAATTTGTCAGCCTTACTTAAATTGAATTGTGAGATGTTTTTATTGACTTCGAGACGAGCTAAATCCATATCACGACAGGATGGAAATTTTGAGTTTGCTACATCTAATTCTGTGCCATCGTAAGCATATGCTTTTGTTTTTACCCTTACCTCTGGTAGGTAAGATGAATAAATCTTATAACAAGACATATCTTCAAACTCAAAATTTTGCTGGAAAAAATCATTTATGCAATTTTTGTTTTTGCCCGCAGCATAATCTTGGAGAATTTTTTCCCAAAGAACCCTGCATGGATATGTTGTTATGTCATCAATATTAAGATTACCTTTTGAGTAGTATAGAAACAACATATACATACAAGACCGGAAAATTACTCTTGATTTATAGCAATCATCATCAAGGTAGCAAATTCTTTGAAGTCTATACCAGTTTAAAGTTCTTTGTAAATCTTGGCATTTTGTTAAAGGACATGAATAAAATCCTGTGGTATTTTCTAAAATTGAATATGGCTCAGCGACATGTCTATTTGTTATGATGTAGCCTTTATATACAACCCCTGAACCTATTATATTTTCAAACAAATCTGACCATTTGCTATCTTGCAATAGCACGGAAGATGTGATATAAACTGTTCCTTTTATCATCTTATCTATATCAGCCTTAATTTCTTTCTTGAGAGCATCAAGTTCTTGTTCTAATTTATCTATTTGTGTGGTGTTATTTTTTAGAAATTCAATTTCTTGTTTCAGTTTTTCTGTTTCCTTCTCCAATTTGTCCAATTGTGATGTGTTGTCTTTGCCGCAAGAAAAAGCAATAAAACAAAAAAATGAAATGTAGAGAAAAATTAAGTTTTTCTTGCTTGTCATATAGCTAAAATTTAGTTTAAAACAAAAAGATAAATTTCGTGATAAATTTGTGAATTATTTTTAACTTTTCCTTTTTCTGATTCAAATGTTTTTTCTGGTGCTTTTTGCGATGTTTTGAAATCTATATGCATTTTTTTATTCAAGGACTTCAACATATATGTTTTCGTTTGAGTAAATTGATATTTCACCAGAAAGTTTTACCGCTTCTTTTGCTATTTCTTCTGGGGGTAGGTTAGAATGTTTGAGAAGAGCTTTTGCGACCGCAAGGGCAATTGGACCTCCTGACCCGATTGCTGCAACATTGTCATCAGGAACTATAACATCTCCATTACCCGAAATTACAAGAATATTTTGTTTATCTGCTACAAGGAGCATAGCGGAAAGCTGTCTTAGGGCTTTATCCATTCTCCATTCTTTTGCGAGTTCTACCGATGCCCGAGTAATATTTCCTCCAAACTCTTGGAGTTTTCTTTCAAATCTTTCAAGCAGAGCCATGGCGTCTGCTGTTGAGCCTGCGAATCCTACGAGGACATTTCCATTAAAAATTCTTCTTATTTTTTTTGTTGTTTTTTTGAATACAGTATCACCTAATGTCATCTGACCGTCGCATGCCATGACAACTTTTCCATCTCTGAACAGGGAAATAACGGTTGTCAAGTTAAATTGTGGCGGGGCTGACGGGACTTGAACCCGCGACCTCCGGCTTGACAGACCGGCGTTCTGACCAACTGAACTACAGCCCCACTCAAATGGTGAAATGAAATATATAATGAAATATATAATAATAAATAAAAACTCTGGTTCTTTAAAATTAAAATTCCAGAAAAATTATGGTGGAAAGTTTTTGATATTTTCCGGAAATGTCAGCGGTCTTCTCCAACCTGGTCCTTTCTTTTCTTTCCTCATTATTGTGAAGCCCTGTCTTATAAAAAGAACCCCAGGCGAGAAAGCCGGAACTTGTGCTATTCCTGTTCTTATTTTCAAACCCCATATTTCTTTTTCAAATTCATTTATGTTCGCTCCATACCCGAAGTTTCCGAATTGGTCGTAAATATAACCCAAAGTTTCAATTTCGTAAATTTTATTTCCTTGTGGACAAGTTATATGTTTTATTTCTATTACAACTCTACTTATGTGATCTGCCCAATAAGCCGTCCCGTGAGCATAGCATCCGGTCATATCTACATAACCGTCGGCAGGTGTGTAGAACCCATCTTCTATTCTGAAAACAACCGGACTCGGGTCAACAACAGTTCCTGGTAGAGCAACGGAGATCCCTGTAAGAAGTATTCCTGTTGCCCATGAACCAGTTGGAACATTAAAAGTCTGAGATTTCCCTTCTCCTAAAAATATAAATAAAAGTATAAGATAAGAGTAAAATAAAGTATAAAGTTTTGATTTAATAAGTGCTATTCTTCCATTAGAATTTCTCATTATATAAAATTTATCGGAAATTTTATTCTATTCTTATAACTCTTACTGTTCTTTTTGACCTTCGTGGTTTTGTTATATCTGCAAATTTAGGGGCTAACCAAAGTCCAAAGATAAAACCTCCTATATGAGCCCACCAAGCTATTCCCCCGAGTCCTGAAAATGGTAAAAATAAGATTCCGTTTATTATCTGACTTAAAAACCAAAAGCCTATAAATATTACTGCTGGGATATGAGCAAAGTAAAAATAAAAGAGGAAAGGAATGAGTGAAAGTATTCTTGCGCGGGGAAAGAATTTCATATATGCTGCAAGCACTCCACTTATGGCTCCACTTGCTCCAACCATGGGAGTTTCCGCACCTCCAAATATGAAACTTATTGTAACTTGTAATGCAGCTGAACCTAATCCGCACAAGATATAAAATAAGATAAACTTTATTCTTCCCATTATATACTCAACATTATCTCCGAATATCCAGAGAACCCACATATTGCTTATTATATGAAGCCAACTACCGTGTAAGAACATATGAGTTATAGCGGTTTTAGGGTTTGTCAGAACATTTTTGGGAATGAGTCCGAATTCTCTTATGAACCTCTCAAAGAAGAACTCCCCGTTCCAGCTGATATACCACTCGTATAACCATATAAGTGAGTTTGATAATATCAAAGTCAAAGTTATCAGAGGAAAAGTCCGAGAAGGATTTTCATCTCTTATTGGTATCATATCTTTGAATGCTGTATGTTTAATTTACCTACCTAATCTTTTATTTTTAGTCTCTTTATGAAACAAAAAACAAAAAATGGGTATTTTTGGCTAATTTTTTGGTAATGGGAATTTTCTCATCTGAGGATGAGATTCAAGTATTTTGGGAAAGTTCAAGCGGACTAAAATTATTTGATGGGGAAAGAGAAATATATATCGCTTTTTCTGGATTGAAAAGCAAAATCGGTCCTGATTTTAAAAATGCTGTTGTTTTTATTGATGGAATAAAAGTGGAAAGTGATGTAGAATGCCATCTCAAGGCTTCTGATTGGTTTGAACATAAACATCATCAGAACCCAGAATTTTCATCTGTCAGAATTCATGTTGTCGGTGAAGAAGATGTCAAATTACCAGGATTTGTAATATCTCTTGATAGAATATCAAAGCTCAACGAAGGTAAAAAATTTTTTTGTGCTGAATTAAGTGAAAGTACAAAGAAGGAGGAAATTTTGCGTTTCGCTCAAATAAGGTTATTGAGAAAATGTCAGAGACAGAAAGAAAGAATTCTGGAGGTCGGCGAAGAGCAGGCTTTGTGGGAGTTCATATCAGAAGCTCTTGGATACGAAAGATATAAAAACTTTATGCTTAACTTTGCAAGAAAGTATCCTGTGAGATTAGTCAAAAAGATGGATAAGGGAAGTTTTGTTAAAATATCTGATGATGAGTTGAAGAAAATAAAAATTCATCCTGGGCGTCCTCAAAATCATCCTAAATTTAGATTGAACACACTTTACGAGATATCAAAAGTTGATTTTTTGTCTCTTGTAAGACATCTATTTGAGAAGGAATCGGACTTTAAAGCGTGGAAAAATTCCTTTTCTTTTTCAGGTTTAGGTGTGAGTAGGTTAAAAACCATGATAGCAAATGTATTTATACCTTATCTTTTGAACTACTATGAGAAAGATGAAGTTCTAAATTACTTCTCTTCTTTCCCCCCTGAGGAAGAAAACAGGATAATAAGATATGCAAAGAAATCTTTGAATTTAGGGAAATTGAATATGATAGAAGCTCAGGGACTTATTGAGCTTTTTCTTGTGAGGTGTTCTAAATTCTTGTGCTATGCTTGTAAATGTTTTGTTGGTAATAGGTAAATTATGAATAAGTGAATAAGTTATGATGTATGTTAGACTATGAAATTGGTGCCGAGGGCGGGACTTGAACCCGCACGGGGAAAGCCCCATCGCCCCCTCAAGACGACGCGTCTACCTATTCCGCCACCTCGGCTTAATAATATAAATCTAAGCAGAGTTCTGAAAAAAGTTATTTATTCAAAAAATGTTCTTATTCTTTTCAGTTTAGTGTGGTGTTGATATTTCTTCTTCAATTCCTATTCTACCTTTCCATATTTTCTCCGGTGGTGCGTCAAGTGCAAACTCTATCACCTCATCCATGTGTTCCACAAACTTTATCTGAAGCTGCTTGAGTATCTCTTTTGGAACATCTTCAAGATCTCTTTCATTTTCTTTTGGTAAAATTACCTTGTTTATCTTATATCTATGTGCTGCAAGTAGTTTCTCCTTTACACCTCCTATTGGAAGGACTCTTCCTCTTAATGTTATCTCTCCTGTCATAGATACATCAGGTCTTACTGGTATTTTGGTGAGGTATGATATTATGGCAGTTGCTATTGTTATACCCGCTGAAGGTCCGTCTTTTGGAACAGCTCCCTCTGGTACATGTACATGAATATCTGTTTTTGAGTAAAATTCTGGGTCTATTCCAAGCTCTTTTGTTCTTGATCTAACATAAGATATTGCGGCTTTTACAGATTCTTGCATTACATCTCCGAGTTTTCCTGTAATAGTTAATCTTCCAGCCCCAGGAACAATTGAAACCTCGATCATAAGGACCTCTCCACCGAATTCTGTCCATGCAAGTCCGCGAGCTACACCAACGAGTGGTTTTGTATCAATATCCGAAGGTTTGAATTTAGGAGGTCCCAAAAATTTCTGAACATCCTTTGCATTTATTGTGAATTTTGGATTAGATTTCAGGTCTATATTCTGTTCAACTATTTTCTTTGCTACTTTTCTGATAACATTTCCTATTTCTCTTTCTAAATTCCTTACTCCTGCTTCTCTTGTGTATTCTCTTATTATTTTGTATAGAGCATCTTTTGTAAAATCACATGTATCTTCGTTTAGACCTGAATTTTTGGCTTGTTTTGGAACCAGAAACCTTTTTGCTATCTCATATTTTTCGTGTTCTGTGTACCCCGGAATTCTGATAACTTCCATTCTATCAAGTAAAGCCGGAGGTATCGTGTATGTTGTGTTTGCAGTGCATATAAAGAAAACTTCTGATAGATCATATTCAATATCTATGTAGTGATCTAAAAATGAATGATTCTGCTCTGGGTCAAGAACTTCAAGCAAAGCTGCTGCTGGATCCCCTCTGAAATCTGATGTAAGTTTATCTATCTCGTCAAGCAGGAAAACAGGATTCTTTGTTCCTGCTTTCCTCATCATTTGTATTATCCTTCCGGGTAACGCTCCTATATATGTCCTCCTATGTCCCCTTATCTCTGCTTCATCTCTTACTCCACCAAGCGATAGCCTGACAAATTTTCTACCTGTTGATTTTGCTATTGACTTTGCAAGGGAAGTTTTTCCAACCCCTGGTGGTCCTACGAAACATAGTATTGGTGCCTTTGATGGTCCAGCTAATTTTCTAACTGCGAGGTATTCAATTATTCTCTCTTTTACTTTTTCAAGTCCCCAGTGATCTTCATCAAGGATTTTTTTTGCTTCTTTAAGGTCAAGCTTTTCCTCGCTCCTTTCTGTCCAAGGTAAAGATAGAAGCCAGTCGACATAGTTCCTTACAACGGTTGCTTCTGCTGCAAGGGGAGTCATGAGCTTTAATTTCCTTATTTCTTTCATTACAACCTCTCTTACTCTTTCTGGGAGATCTTTCTCTTCTGCTCTTTTTTCAAGTTCTTCTATCTCTTCTCTCCATTCATCTTGAATGAAATCTCCTTGTCCCATTATTCCGCTTGATTCACCTCTTGCTCTTGCTCTTACCCTTGATTTTCTTTCCGATTCAAGATTTTGAATTTCTTCTTCAAGAATAGATTTGACCATTTTTAATCTTTTCACAACATCTACTTCTTCAAGTATTGCTTGTTTTTTTTCAAGTGGTATGGTAAGTTGTGCTGCTATTACATCGCAAACTTCACCTGGATTTTTTATGTTGTATAGAACATCTATGTATTCATTTGATATTCTCATCTGTTTTGATACAGATTTGAAAAGGTCAATAATTTCTTTTGAGAGTATCTTTGCTTCTTGTGATGTTGTATTTATCTCTTCAATCAGTTCAACTTCTGCGGCAAGATATTCTCCGTTATCTATAAATTTTACTATTTTACCTCTTTGGACACCTTCAACTACTATTTTCCTGTTCTCGTTTGGAATTTTCTGATGTCCCTTTATTCTGCATATTGTCCCGACCTGATATATATCTTCTTCTTTTGGGTCATTTACCCGTGAATTTTTTTGAGATGGTAGAAAAACAAGTTTATCATCAGAAGTCAAAGCTTCGTCAAGGGCTTTAATTGATTTTGGTCTCCCCACTATAAGTGGCATAACTATGTGAGGAAAAGCAATTATATCTCTTAGTGGTATCATCGGAAGTGTTTTTCTTTCTGGCATATATATCTTTTACCTCCTTTCTCTATATTTTAATTACTCTTGAAGTTGAAATCTCTTTTTATAAAATAAATTTGCTTTATTGTGTGGTGAATTTTTGCCCTTGTGCAATTTTCCCTTACTTCTTTTCACTTTTTGCTTATTCATTCATTCTTTTACTTATACACTTTTTCTTGTGTCTCTCATTTCCTGTATCAATCAGATATAGAGATAAAGTCGGTTGGGTTGAGTGGTTTGGTTTTCTTTCTTATTTCAAAATGTAGATGTGGGATTTGGGCGTTTCCGGTCATTCCGACCTTACCTATAACTTGCCCTTTTTTTACAAATTCCCCTTCTTTTACTAAATTTATCCTGTTGTGGGCGTAAACTGTGAAAAGATCTCCCTCGTGTTTTACTATTATGACATTACCATAGCCTTTGAGAAAACCTGAAAATATAACGACCCCATCTTCTGCTGCCTTTATATTTTCTCCCTCGGGAGCTTGAATATCTATCCCCTTATGCATCTTGCCATTTCTTGGACCAAATTCAGAGATTATTTTCCCTTGAACTGGAGTTATGAATTTCAAGCCTATATTAATATCTTTTGGTTTTATCCTTTTTTCGTTCATCAAATCAGCTTTTGCTATTGATATTTGTGGGGGTTCAGTTTCTTTCTGCTTCGGTTGAATATTTTTCTGAATATTTGGTTTTGTTCCTAATACCTCTGACAATTTGCTTTTATTGTTTTCATTCTTTTTTAGAGCACTATTTTTTAGCTCATTCTTTTTTAGGCTTTCACCGTTAGTTTCTCCAATTTTTTCATCTCTTTTTGTATGTTCAAGTGATTGATTATTTTCTTCTGTTTTTGCCTCTTTTTCTTGACCGACACTATTTATATTTTCACTTTTTTTATTGTCAGTTTCTTTTATATTATTTCTTTCTGCTTTATCAAGAGGTATGTATATGATATCTCCCTCTTTTATTTTTTGAGGATCAAAAAAGAAAGGTCCTTTTTTGTTTGAGTTTATTATCTCTTTTTCTGGGACATTGTATTTCCTTGCTATTTTATCTAATGTTTCTCCTTTTTGAACTCTGTGATATATACCATATCCACAGCTTTGCAATATCAGTATGTTTAGTATAGTGAATATTATGAAAACCCAAATTTTCCTTTTAGTTGTACAAATCTGCATCCGCATAGCTCCTTTTTTATGAAGCCTTTTCCATTTCCTACATTTATAATTTTACTAAGAACTTGTTCATTTTTATCACCTATTGGTATCACCATTATACCCTCTCTTTTCAGTTGTTCTAAAAGTGGAATTGGTATATCTGGTGAAGCCGCTGATACACAAATCCTATCGTACGGTGAAAGTTCTGGAAATCCTTGAGAACCGTCTCCTACTATAAATTCTATATTTTCAAATCCTAAATTTTTTAATCTTTTCTTTGCTTTTAAAGAAAGTTCTTCTGATATTTCCACCGTGACCACTTTGTTTGCAAGTGAAGCCAAAATTGCTGTGTGGTATCCAGATCCTGTTCCTATCTCCAGAACATTATGATTTTCTCGTATTTCAAGATTTTCTGTCATGAAAGCTATAATGAAGGGTTGAGATATTGTTTGCTCTTTTCCTATGGGAAGTGGATTATCTTTGTATGCTAAATCTTTTATTTCTTCTGGAACAAAAATGTGTCTCGGAATTATTCTCATCGTGAATAGAACTCTTTTATCTTTTACTCCCTTTCTCTCTATATTTTCCACCATAGCTTCCCTTTCTTCCTTCATCTCTTCGTAGTATCTTAAAACTTGTATGGGAATATTTAGCCTAAATTTTTGTATGATTTTTCTTAATTCGGTTTTATCCATTTTGTCTTGATCTATTATTTTTTCTTTCTTTCTTCTTTCTTTCTTTTTATTTTTTTGTTTTTTTCTTTATACTATTTTAGCTATTCCATTATTATTTGACCTTTCCCATTTTTCTTTGCCATAAGAAGTCTGGTATCTGCTAATTCAAACACCTCCTTTGGAGTACGGCATTCGCTTGGAAATTCTGATATTCCTGCGGAGAAAGAAATTTTCGTTCTAATTTCCAAATCAATATTTGATAGTTCATTTTTTATTTTTTCAATTTCTCTTAATGCATGCTCTTTTGATGACCCACGCAGCATTACTGCAAATTCGTCACCCCCGAACCTTGATATCACATCTATCTTTCTGAGATTGTTTTTGAGAATATTTGAGATTTCAATCAGAACTCTATCTCCAAAGTTGTATCCGTATTCTAAGTTTATGTTTCTGAAATCATCTATATCCAAGAGTATAAATGAAAAAGTTTCGGAGTTTGTTATGGCTTCGCCTACCTTATCCATCATAGCGTTTCTGTTAAAAAGTCCAGTTAGTACATCCCTTGAATATATCCATTTTACCTGATATATCAATTTTGAATTTTTGATAGCTATGGCTATTTGACTTGAGATCTTTTCCATTAATTCTATTTCTTCATCATTAAAACCTGCTATTTGAGATTTGTTTAAGTTTAAGACACCTAATACTTCATTTCCGAATTTTAGAGGTATGGATAAAAAAGAGCCTTCTTCAAGGAATTCTCCCTTCCAGTGTAAGTATCTTCTATCTCTTCTTGTGTCTGGTATATAGATTTTTTCTCCTGTTGAGAATGCAAGTCCGGTTACTCCTTCCGTTGGTGCGAATCTTATTCCCTTTATGCTTGCTGGTAATCCGTAAGTTGCTTCAACTACAAGTTCATCAGTCTTTTCATCTCTTAAAATTATGGCGAACCTTTCTATTTTTAACCTCTCTCCGAGCAGTTTTACTAGTGAATTGAGAAGTTCGCTTAAATCCAAAGAAGAATCTATTTTAGACATAACATCATATATTAATTCAAGATGGGCTACTTTCTCATTCATTTTTCTGAGTTGTTCCTCTGCTTTTGTTAATTTATCTTTCATCTTTTGAAATTCTTCCAGATTTGCATATTTGGTTATGTTTTCAAGTTCTAATTTCTCTATTTCGTATTCTTGGAGTTTCTGTACTAATGTTGAGAGAACATCTACTATTGGTATGATTTCCATCGGAACTTTTTCCTTTAACATTTTTATATCCACAAAGCCTGGGGTTTCTTTTAATTCTTGCACTATTGATTCTATCTTCTTCATTTCATTCTCTTTAATCTTCTTTCTTATAAACCATCCGGAAATTAGTATAGATATTACGGCGGATAGTTTATGTAAATCGGCGAAATCTAAAGTTGAAACTATTCCAGCTGACGCTATTGAAAATATTACGGGTAAATCTTCTTTACCTATTCTCATTTTTATGATAGTTAAAAAATAATAGTTGCTATTAGATCTTTGCTTAAAAATTTAATTTCTAGCATTTCGCTTTGTTTTTTTCTGTTTTGAATTAGTTTTTTGCTTTTTTATCATCATTTACTCTTTCCTTTCTTTTGATTTAATTTTTATCATATGATATTTTATTTCAGGAAAAATGAAAATATTATTTCATATTCGGTGTTATCCTTTTCACTCACTTTATTTTTATTTATTTTTGGCTTTTTCAATCCTGTTTCATATTCGGATGAAGTGAAAGTTGGCTTTATTCTTGCAACAGAAAAAGAAGAAAGATATAAAAAAGATAAGATGTTTTTTTTGGACGAGGCTGAAAAGCTTGGAATGAAAGTTTTTTACGATCATGCAGATAACTCTATACAAAGACAAAAGGAGCTCATTGCGAATTTGGAAGATAAAGGCGTAAAGGTTCTTGTTATACAGCCTGTTGATTCCTCGCTTTTGAGTTCAGAGATTCAGAAACTACATTCAAAGGGAATAAAAATTGTTGCATACGACAGAATAATTTATGATGTAGATATTGATTTTTTCGTCACGCACGATAGCAGAATGGTAGGAATAATTCAAGCGCAAGAAGCGGTAAAATATACTGGTGGAAAGGGAAATTATGTTATACTTGCAGGAGGGAAAAACCATTCGGTTGCAAAGCAAATAATATCTGGAAACCTTTTAATTTTAGATAAATATCCCGGAATGAAAAGGTTGGGAATTTTCTACCACGAAAACTGGGATGAAAAGGAATCATATAGAACTATGAAGGAACTGCTTAGAAAAACGAAAGATATAAATGTTGTATTAGCAAACAATTCATCTTTGATAAGAGGAGCTATAAAAGCGTTAGAAGAGGAGGGAGGAAAGGATGTTTTTACTGCGGGAGCAGATGCCGACCTTGAAAATTGTAGATTGATAATAAAGGGAAAACAAAACATAGATATACTAAAACCCATAGAACCTCTTGCAAGAACCGCAGTCCGGGTGGCATATTCTCTTTTGCAGGGAAAAATTCCGCAATACAACGAAAAAATGAATAATGGAAAGGTTGATGTTAAAGTTATCTTGATACCGGTTCATCTTGTATCAATTTCCACGATAGATGATGTAATAATAAAACCAGGAATTCACTCCCGAGAGGCTATTTACGGAAAATAAAGCATTAGAAAAAGTATTTTAGTAAGTAAAACTATGTAATGAATAAGTAATCTGATCGATGATATAAAATTTTTGGAATATACCAAAAATATCCTTTTTGAATATTATTTTTCAGGATATGGCTCTAAAAGGGGGGATAAAATTTCTGAGGAAAAGAATAAGAGCGGTGAGAAATATAAAGAAGCTCACAAAGGCTATGAAAACCGTAGCATCTGTGAGGCTAAGAAAAGCTCAACCTGCTCTTTTGAATTCAAGAGAATTTATTGAAGATTTAGAAAAGATTTTTCCTATCTCACATGAGCTGAAAGAAGATTTTTTGAACTATAATGTCCTTGGAAATACTTCCGGTGTTGCAAAAACAGGTGAGGCGAAAAGAATATTCATAGTTTTGGGTTCAGATAGGGGACTTTGTGGAGCTTTCAATAGCAATATTGTAAGACTTGTTCAAGCTTATGTAAAGCAGGATGATATAATTTGGGTTTTCGGAACACGAATTGCAAGAGTAATTTCTAAAAGATACAAAGATGTAAGGGAATTCAGAGACTTTTGGAAAGATCTATCTTATGATAAAGTAGAGCGAGTCTATGAACAGATTATTTCTGAAATAAATAAATTGAGGAACGAAAGTGTAGAAAATTCAGAACTTGAAGTATATTGTATCTTTACATTGTTCAAGAGCGTTGGAACGCAGGTGCCAACCTGTGAAAAAATATTTCCTATCTATATAAGTGAGGTGTGGGGACCGAAGAAAATTTTTGAGCCGTCTCGCGATAAGGTCCTTGATTTCTTTACTGAAGCATTCTTGAAGGCGAAGCTCTTTTTTGCTTTCCAATCTTCAATAACATCAGAGCACGCTATGAGAATGAAAGCTATGGATATGGCTACCCAAAATTCAGATAGACTTATAAGAGTTCTTACTCTTCAGATGAACAAGGCAAGACAAGAAGCAATAACAAAAGAGCTTATAGATATAGTAAACGGAAAGAATGCACTCGAAGCCCAAGCTATATGAGACAATAAGAGAAAGATTATCAAAAGAGAGATTAAAACTCGTAGATTTACCATCTAACATAGACTTTCACAAGGAATTATCTTATAAACTTGGGTTTGACTTTTATTTGAAAAGAGATGATATCTTGGGGATATATGGTGGAAACAAACCTCGGAAACTTGAATTCATATTCAAGCAGATAGTAGATTCTCGGAAAAAAGATGTTTTCATTTTTGGTCCCACAGGCTCTCACCACATACTTGCTAATCTGATATACGGGAAAGATTTTCTCCAAGATGTCAAGTTTACAACTTTTATTTTCCCAACCTACCTTTGGAAATGGGGAGATATATATGTTAGAAAAAATACCGAATTGGCAAAAAAGTTATCTTTTAAGTTTGTATTTACTCCTTCTTTTTTTCATGCTTTCATTTTAGCGAAAATTTCATCTATGATAAAAGGTGGATTTTTTGTTCCAGCAGGTTCAACTTCTGAAATATCATCACTAGGATTTATAATAGCTGCTGTAGAGATAAAAGAAAATGTTATATCTGGGAAAATTCCAGAGCCAGATTTTATATTTTTACCTGCTGGGACTATGGGAACTCTTGCGGGTTTGAGTTGTGGTTTAGCTATTTGTGGTATGAAAACAAAAATTTTGGGTTGCGGAGTAGTTGATAAATCAATATGCAACGAATTTTTAGCAAAGAGACTCATAAGAACAATAATAAGGGTGCTCAAAACAAAATTTGATGTAAGCGAAGATGTGTTGAGTCAGATAAAAAAATTATCCTTTTCTAATTTCTCTATAATCCACAACTTTTTAGGAAGAGGATATGGATATCCATCTGATGAAGGGATAGAAGCTATGGAATTTTTCTCAAAGTATATGAATGTGGAAAAGACATACACAGCAAAAACTCTTGCGGCAGTTCTTGCAAAAAAGGAAGAACTTAAAGGCAAAAATGTTCTCTTCTACTGTACTCTGAATTCAAAAAACCCTGAATTACAATAACATTTTTACTTTGATTTATAGTTAATCTACCAAATTTCTATGTGAGCAAATCTTTTTATATATCAGCGGTGGTACGGCTGACTTCATTCGTGTCAAAATATATAATTGATTTACTATGAACTGGATTTTTGTAAGATTTTAGAGATTAAAACTACATAACTTATAACCGAAAGAAAACAAAATAATGATACAGGGATTGCAAAAAGTTCATGGAAAGTTCTTATCCCGGTGGCTTTTTCTGCTATGAAAAGAATAATAAATGTAAATTGAAGTACAACAGCAGCTTTACCAAGCTTTGTCGGAGAAAAATTAAGTTCTGCTCCCCTCAATTTCCCAAATAAAATAACCAGCGGAATAATTATATCTTTCCCAAGAACAATAATTCCGAACCATTCAGGAATCATATCCTTTACAAGAAGAACAAAAAATAAAGATATAAGAACTATTTTGTCAACAGTTGGATCAAATTTCCTACCAAAATCTGATGTCATTTTCAGTTTTCTTGCAACCGTGCCGTCAGCAAAATCAGAAATTATTGCCACACTTCCAATTACAGCAGATAATTTCCATTTCTCATCTAAAACAAAATAGATGAGTGGAAATGTTAAAACAAGTCTCAAAAAAGTTATTATGTTTGGAAGCAAAAATATCTCTTCTCTTCTCATCACCTATTAGGAGATTTTTCTTTTTTGAAAGTAAAAATTTGATTTATCAGGAGAATTTTCAGAATTTTATTAGGGGAATTAGCTTTGCTACCTTTCAAATTGGAAATCATGGATAGGAGATTTGATGGTAAAGGAAACTTCTGGTTGAAAAATTTACTTTGCATTTTCACATAATTTTTCAAAAGAAAATCTACAAACTTCTCCAACAAAATTCTAAATTTTATAGCGTTTTTTGTGAAATTTTGGGAAAAATACTATAAAATTGATGATGGTAAGGAAGATAGGAAGACAAAAGACAATTTATTTTTTGTTAGTCTTATTTTTTTTTAGTTTCTTGCTTAGGAGAAAAAACTGAAAGTGTGGGAAAATATCACGATCATCCAAGACTTGCGCAGAGTTCTTGGCCAATTATACATGCGAACCCGGCTCAGCAGGCAAGTGTTAAATTTTCCGGTCCCAATCCTCCATTAAAAATTGAACTTTTTGACTATAAGGGACCAGGATGGATTCTGTTTGATTCAAAAAAGAATATACTTTTTGGTGCCTCCTTTGCCACAGAAAGAAAGCATGAGTTTAAAAAATTTGATAAAAGTATGAAGCTTATTGCAGAATTTTCTCTGTCTTTTCAAGGAGCAACAGGAATATTTGGTGGTATATATAGCTTTGTAGATCATGAGGACTGTATATGGACCTCAATAGATGTTTCAATATATAGGATATGTGAAAAAGGGTGAATGTTTGAAGAAAGCATGAAGTTTGATCTCTCTGAAATATCAGATGGTTTTTCAAAGGATGAAACAATTCTTGCTCTTATGCCACTTTATAAACCAGCAGGATTTATAGATATAGCATTTGTGACTTTGGGATTTGAATATGAAAAAGAAGGAGATTTTTTGAAAATAAATATTCCGGGAGCAAAGTTGGGAATAATTCAAGTTTTTGATAAAAATAAAGCTAGTGTTTATTACTATCAGTTCAAAGGAGAAGCTATACAGAATTCAATAGCTATTGATAAAAAGGTGATTTTATATACTATTGATGGTGGAGGACACACATGGCCAGGGGGTTTGCAATATCTTCCAGAAAGGATTATTGGAAAAACAAGTAAAGATTTAGATGCAAACCAGCTAATATGGGATTTTTTCAAGGAAAGTTCAATAAGATAAGCAGATTGCTATAACGCAATATTCAGAAAACAGAAATTGAGAATGTGATATGGTTAATAAAGAAATCTCATATTTATTTTTTTGTATTCGCTGAAACTTTGTATAAGGTAATGACTGTTCTTATCAAAAAATATGCAGTTATTATGATTGGAGTCAAAAACAAAAACGGGAAAAACCAGAAAGGTACTTTCCCTTCTTTTATTCCAAATATTATACCCTCAAATACTATGAGCATATACACTGAAATAAAAAAGTTTGTTTCAACAATAGGTATGAAGTAGCTATCAATAATCTCATCTTTTATTCCTCTTTTTTTTGCAATTTTTTTTCTGAAAAATGTGATTATAGAAATGATTTGGGGTATAGTTGAGAGAGAAAGGCATAGAAGAAAGACAAAAATTTTGTTCCCATATAGGCTGGGTCTACCTTCAATACCGAAACTTAAGGGAATTTGTTCTGGAAAATCTAAATAGGATAGAGTTGCTTTTGCCCACATCAAAAATATTATCACATTTGAGATGACCTGAAAAATTCTTATTCTTCTCTGGTGGAACATTTTTTCTTCATTCAGACCACGAGAGTGAAAATTTATCTTTCCCATCTTCAAGGAGATTTTTTATGATCTTTGTTTAAAAAAATGGATTTTTTCCGAAAGAATAAGAAAAGAGGTGAAGAAAATATGAAGGGAAGCAAAAAGTTCAAAGACGAGGTAAATGGTTTTAAAGTAGATGATATTAATAAAGACTTTTCCTCCAAAGACGATGATTACCAGCAGGATGAGGATTATTCCACATCAGATTTTGATGATGAAACCGATGTTTTAGCTCCTGATGAAAATGAAAGGAATTATTCAGAGGATGACGGTGTGAAAGAATTTTCCTTTGACGAAGAACTTTCTTTGAGGGTGAAGAAGATTGTCAAGATAATAGATCTTCTTGAATTTGTTGATTCTTGTCTTATAGTAAGTGAGAAATTATTAAAAGACGATGAGGATGCTCGTGAGATTTTAAGAGATCTAAGAGAAAAGGTTCTTGGAGCGGAAACAATTTTTACTGATTACCTTATAAATGGTAAAATACAAAAACCAAACTGATTAATTTATGTACTGATCAATTCATGTGAGCTATGTAAGTTTTTTTATCCATTTACCAGAAATTATTCTCCAAAGCATGACGAAAAATAAGAGAGCAAAGTAGATTGATATTACTAACCACAAAACAGTTGATTTGCTTTTAAGTATAGTTCCAAACAGAAAAAGAGAAGGTATGAAAAAAAGAAAGTGAAGCGTTGCTTCAACCTTAATTACAAATTTTGTATCTCCCACACCTATAAGTGTATTTATTACTAAAATGCCAATTGAAATGAATAGTAGGGAAGGAGAAAAGGTAAGTATTGTTTTTTTCCCTTCTTCTATTACTTCTTTTTGATCTGAAAACAGTCTCATAGATGTTTCGGGAAATAGTATCATAAGTAAGGATAATGCGGAAGATACTATACCTATTATTATTATCATATCTGAAAACGTTCTTTTGGCTCTTTCTATTTCATTTTGTCCCACAAGTCTTCCAACCATACCAGCAAGTGATGCACCGATAGCCATAGCTGGGAGCGTTATTACACTGATTATATTAACTAATATGAATGAAATAGCTTGATGTTCTACACCTGATAAGCCTGAGAACCAAATAAAGAGAAGAAAACTAACAGAGGCTATAAACTGCGCAAAAAATGCTGGTATTGATATCTTTAAATTCTTTAATGCAAATTTTAGGATATCCTCTCTGTATTTTATATCTGATATATCTCGAGATGAAAAGTATTGTTTTATGTAGGGTCTTATAAGATAAGCACCGTGGATTGCCGCTACGAAAGAGGATATTGTTGAAGCAAGAGCAAAACCATGAAGCTCCATTCTCGGAAAGATAATTCCAAAAACGAAAAGATAAGATAAAACTATGCAGACAAAAGTTGAGTACGCGTTGAATTTCAGATGTTCCTCTGGTTTCCCTATTGCGTCAAACAACCCTCTCATTACAAAAGTTATTGATGTTGCAGGTAAACCTAATATCCTTACGAATAGAAATTTCTTACCGTAATTCGCTACTTTTTGAGATGGAGACATAATTTTCATAAGCCATTCTCCAAATATAAAGACCAATATACACATAAATAGGCTTATCACAAATGATGTCACAAGTGCGGATTTGAACGAAATGAAGGCGTCCCTTCTTTTTCCCTTCCCCCAAAGCTGCGAGATGAGAGATTGAGCAGATGATCCAAATGCATTCATAGGAGCAGAAAATGTGAGAATAGTTATAAGGGCTATACCCATAGCTGATATCTGTTCCGCTGCATCCTCTCCTACATGACCGACCATCATGGTTCCAAAAAAATTGTGAATGTTAGATAAAGCTAATGATGTTGCGGCTACTGCTGAAAGCTTTAATACTAAAATTACATCTTGATTTTTGAAGGCAGATTTTATCCTTTTTATTACCCTTATTGCTCTTATTTTTATCTTTTTTCTTATATCAGTATTATTCATAAATTCTTAATTTCTCAAAATTTGATTTTACTCATATTTGCTTCTTTCTTTACATTTACTTTTTATTGTTATGAGCTGGGAAAAAAATAAAGTATACACTCAGTTATTTATATTTTTCCTGTAAAATAATTTTTGTGGAACCAAAAAAATTAGGTTATAGTGATTTTTAGAGGAGCGGTAGATATGAAGTTATCTGAAAATGAAATTCAGAAGATTTTGAAGGAGTCTCTACAAGAATGGAATTACGATGGGAAATATATAGTGAGGCATATTAATACTAAAAATTTCAAGGAAACCATGATTATTATAAATCTCATAGCCGGAATTTCGGAAGCACATTTTCATCACCCTGATATTGAGTTTGGATACAAAAAAATAAAAGTGAAGCTGATGACTCATTCAGAAGATGCAATTACTCAAAAAGATTTAGATCTTGCGAAAGATATTGAGAGATTTTTAAATATGTTCCAAGAGAAAGGAGGTTCAAAATAATTAATAAATGTCTCCAAGATTTTTTGTTGGAACAGCAGGTGTACCTCATTCAACTCATCCAGTCGATGGAGAGGACCTAACTTCTGCCGGAATAAGAAAAGTAAGGGAGTTAGGATTAGATTCTATGGAAATTGAATTTGTAAGGGGTATTTACCTTAAAAGTGATGAGCAGGCAAGCTTTATTAAAACATACGCAGAAAAATTTCAAATTATATTGACCGCGCATGCTCCATATTACATAAATCTTGGAAACCCTGAGAAATTATTAAGTTCTGAACAGATAATTTTAAAAGCTATGAGTGTAGCAGCAAAAATTGGTATAAAATCTATTGCATTCCACCCTGCATATTACAAAGGGGAAGATCCGGAATTGATTTTCCAAAGGGTAAAAAAATCTCTCTCAAAAATACTTTTTATTGCGAAAAAGAAGGGATATAATGTTGAACTACGACCTGAAACTGCTGGTAGAATATCTCAATTCGGCTCTCTTGACGAAATAATAAGACTTGTGAAGGAGGTAGAAGGTTTAAAACCATGTTTTGATTTTGCGCATATTTATTCCCGATCAAAAGGCGAAATAAATGGCTACGATGGATTTATGAGGGTTCTTGAAAAGATAAACAAAGAACTTGGAGATTGGGCTTTAAAGGATTTGCACTGTCATATAGAAGGTATTGAATTTGATAGAACAGGTGAAAGAAGGCATCTTAATTTCTCTGAATCGGGATTTGATGTAAAAGGTCTCGCAAAAGCTCTAAAAGAAAGCGGAGCCTCTGGAATTGTAATATGTGAAAGTCCTTCTCTTGAACAGGACGCTCTTTACCTTAAAGAATATCTTTCTTAACTTTTCTGATGTAAAAAATATAAAGTTTATTGAAAGCAAAATTTTTCAAAAAATGAAAACTCTTGTTAAAACATTCATTCTAAAAACATATTTATTTTCTTTCCTTATTTCTATTGTGCTTGTTATTGCTATCTCTCAGATAGAGGTTCTTGATTCAGTAGAGAGAGGTTTAAAGAATCTGGATGAAATTTTTGCCTTGTCTTTACTCGCATATTTCCCTTATGTTTTTTTCTTATCTATTCCGCTTTCGGCTTTTAGATTCTCACTTTCAAGGAGAAAAAAACTCTTTTATCTTATGAGCTTTGGTTTCAAACCGCAAAAATTATTTTTTTTCTCCGCTCTAATTTCCCTCGTATTCTCTGTTTTTTTCTCTCCTCTATTTTATATTTCGGGGGAGGCTAAAAGGAAACTTTCTGATAAGAAGTCCAAAAATCAAATCATATCAATATACATTTCAGAGCAGAAAAATTTTGTATATCATGAAAAAAAAAGAGATGGCAAACAAAGAGTTTTTCTAATATCACCTACGGGTGAGTATTCAAAAATAGATGATCTACCTAAAAGGAAAAAGTTTATTATTTCATCAAAAAGTATGGATTTTTCTCTGATCCAATCTCCTCAAAAGTTCTTCATTTTTTCGCTTATAATATCTTTTGGGATGTTTTTTAGTGCTTTTTCTGGCATTTCTATCGGAAGTAAGGGGATTTCTGTTCCCGTTATAAATATTTTTCTTGCTATATTTATCACTTCTATTTTGTAGAATATTTTGTAGAAATTGGAGGCTCTTGGAGACAGTTATTTTTAGTCGTTGCTTTTCCTTGAAATGTATTCTGAGTATATTCCCATATCTTTATCTCCTCTTCCAGAAAGGTTAAGGACTATAACTTTACCTTTGAGTTCTTTTGAATTTTTGATTATCCATCCTATTGCATGAGCTGGTTCAAGTGCGGGGATTATTCCCTCTGTTTTTGATAAAAACTCAAATCCCTCTATCGCCTCTTCGTCTCCAACTGAGTAATATTTTACTCTTTCTGATTCTTTAAGGTATGCATGTTCTGGTCCGACTGCTGGGTAATCAAGACCGGGAGCTATTGAGTGTGCTGGGATGATTTGTCCATCTTCATCTTGTAATACATATGTTTTTGCTCCGTGAAAAACCCCTACTTGACCTTTTGTTAGGCTTGCCGAATGTTTCTGACCATCTCCACCAGCTTCTACTCCTATAAGTTCAACATTTTTATCTTTAATGAATGGTTTGAAAATACCGATTGCGTTTGAGCCTCCGCCGACGCACGCTACTATAATATCAGGTAATCTCCCTTCTATCTTCTTTATTTGTTCCTTTACTTCTTGACCTATTATTGATTGAAAGTATGAAACGATTTTCGGAAATGGATAAGGACCTACAACAGACCCTAAAATGTAGTGGGTATTTTGTACATTTGTTATCCAGTCCCTTAAAGCTTCGTTTATGGCATCTTTTAGAGTTTTTGTCCCAGATTTTACTGGTATAACTTCTGCACCTAAAAGTTTCATTCTGAGGACATTTATTTTTTGCCTTTCTACATCTTTTTCTCCCATGTATATTGTGCATTTTAGATTAAAAAGAGCGCAAGCGGTTGCGGTTGCTACTCCGTGTTGTCCTGCTCCTGTTTCAGCTATAACTCTGCTTTTTTTCAAAATAAGTTTTACAAGGAGAGCTTGCCCAAGAGTATTGTTTATTTTGTGCGCTCCCGTATGAAGTAAATCCTCTCTTTTTATATAAAGTTTTATTCCAAGCTTACGAGAAGAGTTCTCAGCGAAGAAAAGGGGAGTGGGTCTTCCAGCATATTTTTGTAGATAGTATTTGTGTGTTAAGAGAAATTTTTGGTTTTTTATAGCTTTCTCAAATGCTTTATCTAACTCTTCAAGTGCAAAAAAAAGAGTTTCTGGAATAAATCTTCCTCCGAATTCTCCGTAATACACTGAAAATTAATTGCGAACAAAGTGATTATTTTTACAAAAAATCAAAATGTTTGAGCAAATCTGAATTGTATTTTCTAATGGATGAAGAAAGGAAAAAGTTTTTCTTCAAAGAGCTTTTGAAGGAATTTATTGGTAAAAGGCTTTATGAAAGAGGTATGAGATGTGAAAACCCTGAAGTTGTTCAGGGAGATAAAACAGAAATTCAACCTGACTTGATAATAAAAAGTTCTGGGATTGAAGTCGGTAAAGTAGTTATAGTTCTTGATGAGAAAGAACTTGATTTCAGAATGCTTAAAGTTTTTGTAGAAAAATCAAAGAGCCAAGTTTATCTTGCAGTAGAAAAGGGAAAAGAGAAAAGCATAATGTCCGAACTTTTGAATTATGGTCTCGGTGGTAGAATAAAGTTTATATTGTGGGAGTTCAGAATATACTGATTCTGTTCCAATTTTATATTCTATCTTCTTCTATCTTCTTGTAATTTTCTCTTTATTTTTTTAAAAAAAAGAGTTTTTTCTGAATAAAATATTTGTAATGTTGGATTTGTATGAGATTTTCCCTGACTTAAAGATAGATCATATTTGGTTTCTGAAATTTTTTCTTTTACTTATTGTAGGTACTATAAGTGGTGGTATTATAGGGCTTGAAAGGGAGCTACTTGCAAAGCCTGCTGGTTTGAAGACTTTGGTTTTTGTCACCGTAGGTTCATCTATTTTTTCTTTTTTCTCTATTGAAATTGGGAAAGCTACGGGTGGGGATCCTTTGAGGATAGCTTCTAACATAGCAACAGGAATTGGATTTTTAGGCGCTGGAACTATAATAAGAAGGGGAGAGTGGGTTGAGGGGCTAACGACTGCATCTTTAATATGGTTCTGCGGAGCCCTTGGAATAATAGTAGGTAGTGGATATTTTTTGCTTGCTATATTTTGCTCATCTGGTGGGGTTGTATTTTTGAAAACTCTTGAATTTGTTGAGCAAAAATTTTTGAGAGAAAAAAAGTGTAAGATTATGAGCATAAGAGCTGTTTTTCCCAAGGAAAAAAAAGATGAAATTTTGAATTTTTCAAGGAATTTTTTTCCGGGATGTTCAAGAGTTCCTCACAAGATTTTTATTCAGCAGAGTGCAGAAGGTGATTTTATTTTTGACTTTGAGGGATGCGAGAGACACACAAAAAATATAACTATATTAGGGTCGGCAAGCTCTTATCAAATAAAAAGGTCAGATTCAATTTGAACATTTTATCCGGTATTATATAAAGGTTGTTCAAAAAATGGAAAAATTATTCTCAAATTGTTAATTTTAGTTCTGTTATTTTTCAACATATGTTGGAAACAATAAATTATACATATTTTTTGGGGAAAAATGCAAATTGTAAAAAAAAAGATAAATGAAAAAAGTAAAAGGAGAAAGGATGTCGAAAATGTAAGGTGAGATAAAAAGTAATTTTTGATTTGAGTGGTAGATTGTTTATGAAAAAACAAAGGACGAAAAAATGAATTAAGATAAGAAAAAATGAGAAAAAATTGGAGGTCGTGATTTAGAAGAGAAACCTGATATGGGATTTGAAAGAAAAGAAATAATAAGGGAGATTCTCGAGCGAATAGATATAGTTGAAGTTATATCTGAGTATGTTTCTCTAAAGAAGATCGGAAAGGATTGGTACGGTCTATGTCCGTTTCATCCAGATACTAAACCTTCTATGCGCGTTAGAGAAGATAAGAAAGTTTTCTATTGCTTTGCTTGTGGAACGGGAGGAAATGTTATTAATTTTATCGCAAAAATAAAAAATCTATCTTTTCAGGATGCTCTGAGTTTCCTCGCCGAAAGGTATTACCCGGATTTAGTAGTAGATGTAAGCACTGAAAATTGGTCTGAAAAGAGGAGAATAATTCAAGCAAACGCGCACATGCTGTTTCTTTTCAGAAAGTTCTTCAAAAGCAAAGAAGGTGAACCTGCAAGAGAATATCTCAAATTTAGAAAGATAAAAGAAGATATGTGGGACCTGTTTGCTTTGGGATTTGCTCCCCGTGATCCTTTCATCGTTCCAAATATGCTACTCAAAGAGGGTTTTGAGCCAGATATCTTAACTCTTACAGGGAATATAAGAAAGATTGATAACTCTCTGGCGATGATTTTTAGAGGTAAAATAATATTCCCGATTACAAACTCAAAGGGGGAAGTTATAGCTTTTGGTGGGAGGGTGTTGGAGGAAAACTTATCACCAAAATATATAAATTCTGGTGAAAGTCCGGTTTTTAAGAAGAGGGAAAGTTTCTTTGGGTTAATGCAGGCTCTCGATGAGATAAGATTATACGGGAGATGCATAATAACCGAAGGATATTTTGATGTTATAGCGCTACATCAAGAAGGTTTCAGAAACTCTATAAGTTGCCTTGGGACCGCTATCTCTCTATCTCATGTTTCTTTCTTGAAAAAGCTTGCAACAGATGTTATTTTTATGTTTGATGGTGATGAAGCTGGTAGGAAGGCTTCGCTGCGGAACCTTGAAATTTTTCTCAGAGCCGGAATAGTTCCAAAAATCTGTATTCTAACTCAGGGTGAGGACCCTGATTCGTTCATAGCAAAAGGTGGAGATATAAAAGGGCTTGAGGTTAAGGATGGAATAATTTTTGCAGCAGAAACACTACTTCTTCCAGCTATACAGAGCAGAGATACCGTTCAATTTGCAAAGGCTGTATCAAAGATACAAGAGCTGATTTCCATAATTTTTTATGATTCTCAGACGCAAGCTGAGATATATATAAGACAGATATGTGAGAAAATCGGAATTTCGCCAGCAACTTTTAGAGCTGATATAAAAAGACTAGCCAAACCCGTTTTTGCAAGAAAAAGAGAATATAGAATCCCAGAATATGAGCTTGAAATTTTAAGATTTGCACTCAATAAAGAGGAGTCTCTTAAATACATAAAGGATTATATTGAGTATATAAGCTCCCAGGAGGTAAAGTCGGCTCTAAAAGTGATATACGATGCAGGAGGTAATGCCGAACTTGCTTTATCTCTTGCAAATGAGGATGAAAGAAAGCTTATGATAGATCTACTCATTGAACAAAAAGATTATCCTGATGTTGGTTGGGAAGATATGCTTGAAAGTACTCTTCGTAGAGTTGCGATAGAGAGTATAAGAAGGGAGTTGTCTAATCTTGCAAAGGAAGCCCCGCACGATCCTATCAAAAAGCAAAGATATAATATACTTTTGCGTAAGCTCGCTATATTTGAAGGAATTAAGCCAAAATCTAATAAACTAAAAGGCAGGGAGTAAAGATAAAAAAGCAAATGGTAAAGGTAAAAAAGTAAATGGTAAAGGTAAGAGAAAAAGCAAGGTAAGGTAAGAAAGTATGTTAGGTAAGGAAGTATAGATAGAAATTTATCTTTAAAGTAAAGGAGGTGTTGTTGAGATGACAAGAAAAATACAGAAAAACCAGACTAAAATAGCAAGTTATGTTTCAAAATATTTTTCTTTACTGAGTTCTTCAAAGCTACTTTCTCCCAAAGAAGAAAGGGAATTATTTCGTAAGAATGAAGAATACATGATAACTATGATTTGTGAGCTTATTTCACTTCCGGAAGCTTGGAGGGAGATTGATAGAATTCTTGCTGAAATGATTGAGACTGCAAATTTTCCTTCCGAATTTTTTGATATAACAAAATCAGATTGGGGAGATATAGAGAAAAAATCTAACAGAAGAAGGAGAGAGGAGTTAGCAGCAAAGATAAAAAACTCTCTACTAAAATCTGTAAACTACTATAAGGTATCTCGTGTGTTTGCGGAGATGGGCAACAGAAGAATGGTAGAAAAGAAATTTGAAAAAATAGCCGAGCTTCTGGGTGAAATTGGTGTGACACTAGAATTCATACATCATATAAAATCTCATATAGTAGAGTGGTTTCAAGAAAAAACTAAAAATGACCCATCTATTGTTCTTAAAGATGAAGAACTAAAAAATGCAAAGATTGTTATAGATAAAGTCAACGAAATATCAAAGAAAATGAAAGTTGAAACAAACAAGATATATTCAGCGAACCTGAGATTAGCTGTCACAGTTGCTAAAAAGTATTACTTACCTAATATAGAGTTTCTGGATTTTATACAAGAGGGTAATATAGCTCTTGCGAAAGCAATAGAAAAATTTAATTGGAGAAGAGGTACAAAGTTTTCTACTTATGCTGTTCCCTGGCTCAGACAAGCTATCATGAGAGCTGTTAATGATACAATTCATCCTGTAAGACTACCTGGGCACATAGTTGAGATATTCAACAAAATATCAAGATTTAGCAGGAAATTCTTTCAAGAGCACGGTAGAGAGCCTGATGTTTATGAGGTTTCAAGGAAACTAAAGATACCAATTGATAAGGTTGAAATAGTTTTGAAGCTCATGAAAGAGCCTGTTTCTGTTGATGGTAGAAACTCAGAAACAGATGACAATTCTAAACCCTTGGACATAATCCCAGAAGGTCTGTTATATTCTGATGATGTGCTTGATAGTCTTGAAAGAAAAGATATATGTAAAATGGTGAGAGCTATAATAAGTGAATCTCTTTCTTCTAAGGAAAGAAAGATAATAGAGATGAGAAAAGGATTTTCTAATGGAAAGGAGGCTACATTAGATGAGGTGAGCGAACAGCTAAATATGACAAAAGAAAGAGTGAGACAGATAGAGCAGAGAGCTATGCAAAAATTAAAAAAAGTAATGAGAAAAATAAAACCTATAATAGAAGGGAAAATATTGCTAAAAAATGGACAAGATCTCAACGAATTAGTAAGAGCCAAAAGATAGAGAGAAAATTTTTCTCCAACTATTTCTTAAAAAAGTAAATCTTAAAATCTGAATCATTAAACTTCTTCATATGTATTCCGTTGCGGTCGTTGGAGCAACAGGAGTTGTTGGGAGGGAAATGGTAAAGGTTCTTGAAGAAAGAAGGTTTCCCGTCAAAAAAATTTTTCTTTTCGCATCAGATAAATCAGAGGGAGAAGAAATAGAATTTAATGGAGAAAAAGTAAGAGTTTCAGCTTTGAGGGAAAGTAATGTCCCGAAGGTAGATATTGCTCTTTTTTCTGCTGGTTCAACTGTGAGTGGAATTTTTGCTCCAATTTTTGCTGCAAATGGAGCGGTGGTGATAGACAACTCTTCAAGGTGGAGAATGGATGATGATGTCCCACTCATAGTCCCGGAAGTAAATCCTCACAGGATAAAGGATATAAAAAAGGGAATAATCGCAAATCCAAATTGTTCAACTATACAACTTGTTGTCGCGATGAAACCAATTCACGATAAATTCAAGGTGAAAATAGTTAGGGTTGCAACTTACCAATCTGTTTCTGGTGCAGGCAAGAAGGGTATGGATGAACTAACAAAAGCTACAATATCTTTTTTTGATAGAGGAGGAGATGATGAATTTATTCCGGGAGTTTTTCCGAAAAATATTGCTTTTAATCTTATACCACGTATTGGTAAGGTTTATGATGATGGTTTTACGGAAGAAGAAATGAAGATGGTCAAAGAGACAAAAAAGATAATGGAGGCTGATATAAAGGTCAGTGCAACTTGTGTGAGGGTTCCAGTTTATGTTTCTCATTCTGAGTCAGTTTTTTTGGAGCTTGAAAAGCCTTTTGAAGTTCATCAAGTAGAGGAAGTTCTAAAAAATGCAAAAGGTGTTTGCGTAATGAACAATACGAAAGAAGATATTTATCCAACTCCGGCAGAGGTAAACGGAAAAGATGATGTTTTTGTTGGTAGGATAAGGAAAACAGAAACAGGAGAACTTGCTATGTGGGTTGTAGCAGATAATCTAAGGAAAGGCGCGGCGTTGAACGCTGTGCAAATAGCGGAGCTGCTTATAAATCATTAAATGTATTCCTAATCATCATATTGTTTCTGATATCCCATCATTAAAAAACAATAGGGTTGGGGAAGGTTTATAAGCCAGGAGCTTTTGGCTTACTTTGTTTAGTCTTATAAGGATTGAAAAAATAAAATTTTTTGGTGTGATACAACTTTCAAGGCTTAATTGCAAAATATCTTTGGGATTTTTTATAGGATAGCAGCCCATTGTTAAAAAACAGTGGGTTTGGGGAAGGTTTATCTGCTATGAGCCTTTTTAGTTCAAGCTCATGCAAACCTTACTTCCCCCAGCGCCTGCCTCCGCATCTACCCGTTCTACCGGGCTACCTTTTCTTTTTCTTTTACCTTTTTCTTTTGCCTTTACTTTTCCTATTCTTTTTTCTTTCCCTTTTTCTCTTTTTATTTTTCTTTTTTCTCTTTCCTTTTTCTTTTTTCTTCCTATTTTTTTATTTTTTTATTTTACTTTTTTATCTCCTCTCCTTCCTTTCCTCATTTAATATTTTTGGTCGCCCTTTTACAGGGCGCGAGGAAAGGAATAATAAGAGGAAAGGAATAATAAATAGTTATCAGCATTTCTATTGATAGTTTATAGAAATTATTTTCCAATCTTCAAAAATTTTTAACAATAGACTGATAATTGTTGTGATAATAGATGATTGCGACAAGGCAAAAATTTGTTATAAATATTCAATTTAGCAAAAAATCAATTAAAAGATTTTGTTTATGAGAGCTTTTGTCACCGGAGGTACCGGTTTTTTAGGTAGAAATCTTATTGGTCAGCTTTTGAAAAAAGGATATTCTGTCCGTTGTCTTGTAAGGTCTCCTCAGAAAGCAAGGCAGCTCCCTGAAGATGTTGAAATTGTTGTAGGAGACATTATGGATCCAAAAACTCTGGATCCTCGTTATTTTAAAGGAATAGATGTTGTCTTCCATGTAGCTGGTCTTATTTCTTCTTATGACCCTTCTGATTATTTTAGGGTAAATGTGGATGGCACAAAAAACTTGATAAAAGCAATTTTGGAATCAGAAAATCGGGTGAAATTTATTTACACTTCTACACTTGCGTCTGTTGGTCCGGGTAAAGATTCTGAACCAATAAAAGAAAGTGATGAACCTCATCCAGTAGATTTTTACGGAAAGAGCAAAAGGTTAGCGGAAGATTATGTTTTGCTTCACAAAAATATTCTTAATGCTTCAATAATAAGACCTACTGCTATATATGGGAGTTTAGATCTTGGCTTTTTGCCTCTCTTTCAGGTTTCGCTAAAATTTGCATTTCCTCTTATACGCGGATGTCTTTTTTCGCTGGTGCATGTATCTGATGTTGTAAAACTTCATATCCTTGCTGCTGAAAAAGATGTAAAATCTGGGGAAGCTTATCACCTATCTGACGGGAACAAATATACTTTTGAGCAAATCTATGAAATTCTGAACAGGATTGCTGTTGAAGTTCTATCAAGAAAGTTAAGAAAGGTTGATTTACCAAGAGAGTTTGTAATAGCTATTGCAAATTTAATAAGGCTTATACCAGCTCGCCTCTCAAAGCGTCTTAAAATTATTCCTCCGGATACTCTTGTAAGAATTGCTCAGAAAAATTGGTATTGCACTTATGAGAAAGCTGAAAGGGAGCTTGGTTTCAAGCCAGATTTTGAGGCTTACCAGGGGTTGCGGCAATCTATTATGTGGTATTGGAAAAAAACTCCATCTGTAATTTAAACCTGTAATTTGAAAATTTAAATTTAAAGATTTGAATTCTATCCAACTGGTTGCGAATTACCTAATCTTATTCTGTATCTTATTCTGTGTCTACGACTTTTGGAACTACTGCATATCTTTCTCTTTTTTTTGGGAAACTGTCTATTATTTCCTGAACATTTTCAAACTTTTGTGGTGCATCTTCTCTTAACCTCTGATTTTCTTCAAATTTCCATGCTGTTGGTTCTATATCATCTAGTGGTAATTCAGATATTACTTTAAAGAATTCTATTATTTTTTCTACTTGCTCTTTGAAGTGTCGTTTTTTGCTTTCAGGTATGTCAATTGCGGCAAGATTTAAGATGTTTTCAAAATCAAATTCCATCAAATAAAAATTTTAGTAAAACCATAAAAATTAAATTTTTACAGAACTTTTTTGTTATTATGGAAAGGAAAAAGAAAGAAGAGGTTGATGACCTTTTTGCTTCATCTGAGAAAAAATCCGTTAAGAAGAAGAAAGTAAAAGAGAAGCAGGGGGAAAAAGAGAAGACAGATGAAGGCGAACCGGAAGAGAAAAAAGCTCATAAGGAACAAATTGTTGAGACAAAATCTGATGTTGAACAAAAATCTGATATAAAACCTGAATCAGAAGTGAAACCTCCTTTGGTTGTTATTACGGGGGCTTGCGGTTTTATTGGTTCTTGGGCTGTCCAGATTGCGAAAGAGAGTGGCTTTAAAGTTAGAGCGTGTGATCTACCTTCTGCTTTTGCAGGAAAAGATGATTTGGGAAGCGGAAGAGCTCGTTTCCCAGAACTTGTTAAAAAACTTGCCGATGAAATTGTTGAATGTGATATAACTTCACCTGAAACCCTAAGAGATGTTTTCAAAGATGCAACTTATATCTTACATATAGCTGCAATATTAAAGTATGATGTTAGCTGGGATCTACTTTATAAAGTTAATGTTCTTGGAACGAAAAATGTTTTTGAGGAGATTTTGAGAAGCGAACCAAGTCAGCTTAAAAGAGTTGTCGTGTGGAGTACAAATGGAATTTACGCTCTACCAAAAGAAAATGAGCTACCTGTAACTGAAAACTCTCTTGTTGCTCCATCTACAAGGTACGCCCTATCCAAATTTCTTGAGGAAAGATTAGCTATGATGTACAACAGAAAGTATGGAATTCCGGTCACAGTTATAAGACCTACGGCTGTTTATGGTCCAAGAGAGACATATATGTTTGTAGAAAATTTGAGAGCATTCAAAAAGGCAAAATTTTTAGCTATACCTTCTAATTTTACTTTTGGTTTCCCAAGTGTTCATGCCGTTGATGTTTGCAGAGCCGCTTTACATCTTGCGAGCAAGCCGGAAGCCAACGGAGAAGATTATACTATAAATGATGATAGCGATATTACGGTGATTGATGTTATGAGATTTGCCGCTGAGGTCTTTGATAAACCCTTTTATCTTCTTCCGCCTGTTCCTGTTGAGGTTATACGTGCAGGAATTATTGGAATTTCTTTTATATCTGAGAAAATATTGAAAAAAAGGTTGATTGAATTTGAATTTTCGTGGATGTTTGGGTATGATATGAGATACTCTAATGAAAAGCTCAAATCGACCGGGTTTGAATTCAAATATCCGAAATTCCAAGATGGTATGAGGGAGACTATAAAGTGGTATGAAGAAAATGGTTTGCTTTAATTTAGAAAAAAGGTGGAAATAGAGTAAGGTTGAAAGAAAAAAGAAAATTTAAAAAAAGAAAAGAAAGGAGGTTAATTGATTTATGGCTGATATGAATTTTTTAAGTTTTTTGAGGGTTCCGCCATTTGTTCTTGAAGCCATTTTATTGCAAGGAAAAAGACCTGATGTATCAAAACTAATAGGTTGGGAATTCAAAGGGCATAACATAGGACTGCTCCCTCGTCTTGGAAGAATTCTTAAATTCAAAAAGGGATTTGTAAGTTTCGGGGATGAGGTCATAGGTTATAATGTTCTTGTTGAACAAAACTCTCCTTCTGAACCTTGGGTAGCTTTGCCAGACGAATCTAACCCAAAGAGGCATGGTTTTTTCAAAGTTTACCCGGCAGAGTTCTCGCCAAGGCACAACCTTTATCCTCACGCTCTCCTTTTAGATTACAGTAAGGGTGGAAATCCAATTTGGGATCCATCTCGTGTTCTCCGAGATTATCTTGTTCAACCATTTGAGGATAATGACGACCTTTATCTTGGAAAGGCTTATGCTGAGATTTTGGGAAAAGCTATATTTGTTGGATTTTTCGTCCTTGAAAGATATAATAAATCAAATTTTAGAATTTAAAAATTTTGACTGAATCAAATTATTGTATCTCTCCTAAAATCTATGTCGTTTTTGAATGGGTAATCTATATTAAAGTGAGTTCCGCGTGATTCTTTTCTTGCCATCGCGGAAGTAATTATAAGTTCTGCAACGATAGCTATGTTCCTGAGCTCTATAAGGTCTGCTGAAATATAGTACTTCCAGTAATCTTCCATTACATCTCGTTTTATAATTGAAAGCCTCTCATAAGCTCTATTTAATCTTTTATCTGACCTCACAACACCGACATAGTTCCACATAAGTCTTCTTATTTCGTCCCATGCGTGAGATATGAGTATTTTTTCATCCTGGGGTATTGTTTTTTCTGATCTCCACGGTGGTATATCTTCTTTGGGGATTTGAATTTTTTTTGGATATTCAAGGCATTTCTTCAAGGCTCTTTTTGACATAACGACGCATTCCAAGAGTGAATTTGAGGCGAGCCTATTTGCTCCGTGAAATCCTGTGTAAGCAACCTCTCCTATTGCAAACAATCTTGAAATTGTAGTTTCACCATAAGAATCTGTTAGAACTCCCCCGCACATAAAATGAGCTCCGGGAG
>Ga0081478_144103_pt1 | contig 32286 bp, 25 predicted proteins | sample OctSprmetagenome_FD_70983 | JGI IMG/M metagenome (GOLD analysis project Ga0081478, IMG submission 70983) | Hot spring and microbial mat streamer communities from Octopus Spring Streamers, Yellowstone National Park, USA - T=80-84 v2 (version 2) | ecosystem: Environmental > Aquatic > Thermal... | reverse complement strand
GATATTGTAGATGCTAATTATATTTTGAAAAACGAAGCGAACCCAAAAATTATTTTAATTGATGTTAGAAGTAATGATGAATTTAACAAGGGTCATATTCCAAATACAAAATATAATATTCCATTAGATAGACTAAGGGATGAATTTAAAAGTGGTAGAATTAGGATTTTAAAAGATGATACAATTGTTGTTTATTGTCAAAAAGGAATTTTATCAGAAAAAGCTTATCAAATTTTAAAGGTTCTTGGATATAATGTTAAGCATTATAAGGGGAGTTTTGAGGATTGGAAAAGTAAAAATTTACCAATAGAAATGAATTTTATAGAATGAAAATTGTTTTTTGTGGTAAAGGTGGTGTTGGTAAAAGCACAGTTTCTAAAATATATGCTGAAAAATTATCAAAAGATAAGAAGACTTTAATAATTTCAATAGACCAAGATCATTCACTTTCAATAATTTTTAATCAAAACATAGGCAATAAAATAACTCAAATTAAAGAAAATTTATATGCTATTGAAATTGATGCCAAAACTATTGCTAAAAACTATATAAACGATGTTAAGAAAAGTATAAGTGAATTTTTAAGTAAGAAAGCTTTTGAGGAATTTGAAAACTATTCTAAATTTCTTTTAGATTCAAGCATTGCTTTAAATACTGCTATAATATACGGAATTTATCAAATTCCAAAAAACTTTGAGGTCTTTATTATAGACACACCACCATCCTATCAATTTATTTCATTTTTAAGAACACTTTTTAATTTGAGAAAAAATTTAGAAATTATTTTAAAGGTTTATGAAAATTGGAAAAATATCTCTGAAAATTGGGCAAATAAAAAACTTAAAAGTTATGAAAAATTAAAAGAAAAAGAGCTAATTGCGAATGAAGTTGAGGAATTCTTCAAAAGTGCTAATTATTATATTGTTCTAAATCCAAACAAGTTGGTTATAAATTTATCTTTAAATTTAAAATTTTTTCTTGAAAACTTAAATTTAAATTTTAGCGGTTTTATTATGAATAAGTACAAGGGGAAGGATTTTAATTTAAAAAATATCGTTGATAGAATAGATGAGATAATTTGAATCAATAAGCTTAAATGCTTTGTCCGATAAATAATGTTAAGTGATTGATTATCAAGGACTTATGAAAATTTCAGGAAATTATTGATTTTATGGGGAGTTCATTTAAGGGAACAAAAGCCCCCTGCTGAAAAATGGTTATTTATAAGGAGAAACCTTATTTATATTTTAGAATTACTTGGACAACGCAACAAAATAAATTTTTTATGCTTTGTCCAATAAATAGTGTTAAGTGGTTGATAATCAATAATTTATGAAAATTTTAGGAAATTATAGATTTTTAGGGGAATTTAAGGGGGCGAAAGCTCCCTGCCGAAAAATGGGTATTTTTAAGCCGAAGGCTTATTTTTAGGGTGGGGAAAATATAGAAAAATAAATGGTTTTAGAATTATTAGACAAGGCAGAAACACAAATTTTTATGCTTTAAAATTCTAAAACTATGCTAGAAATCATTTTGATCTTAACCCTTCAAGAGGCACAAATAGAGAAGGAAAGTGGTGCTACTAAAACTCAAACTCCTACTAAAATTGAAAGGTACGTTGGTGGTTATTACTTATTCATAGTCAAGGGTAATGAGAAATTGTCTTTTGAATTACCAAAGGATAAGACAATTGATAAGGAAGCTTTCAAAAAGGAAATCTCTTCTGTAAAGGGTGTAAAGGAAGTTCAATTTGATGAAAAAACTAAGACTTGGACAATAAAAGTTGATAAGGAAGACAAAGTCTTAAAAATTGTAAATAAGCACGGTTTTATAAAACAAGAAAAGAAAACAGAAACAAAGTAAGAAATAGCCTCCATTTGGAGGCTTAGATGATAATTCTTTTATTTTCTCAATTTGAATTTCCCAAAGTTTCAAATTATGCTATTGTAAATGCTAATATCTTTTTAAAAGATAGTATTATCAGAAATGGAACAATTATTGTAAAAGATGGGAAAATTTATGATGTTGGTAAAAATATAAAAATTCCTAAGGATGTTTTAATTTTAGATTATTCGGGGAAGTATATATATCCTGGATTTATTGAGGTAATTTCAGAAATATCAAATGATACATTAAAGGAAATTGAAAAATTAAGAAATTTTGGATTTACAATTGTCCAAATCATTAAAAAAGATAGTATATTAAGAGGATTTACAAAAATTGTTTTTACAGAGGATAGCATAAGAAAAGTTTCAAATAATTCATATTTTGTTATTTCATTTCAAACAAATAAAGAAAAATATCCTGTTTCACTAATGGGAACAATTGCTAAAATAAGGCAGTTTCTTTATGATGAAAATGTAAAGAATGTTTTATTTCTTACAAATAAAAATGAGCTTAATGTTTTAAGAGCACAAAAAATTGCTGATGAATTTAAAATAAATGCTTTGATTTTTGGAACGAATAAAGAATTTAGAATTATTGAAGGATTAAAGAAAAATCAAAATTTAATTTTACCTTTGAAATTTATAGATAGTTTAAAAGATGAGCCAAGTTTAAATGAGCTTATAGATTGGAAATTTTCAAGAGAGAATGCGAGAATTTTAATTGAAAATGGTTATAGCTTTGCTTTAAGTTCAAATGGAATAAAGGGAAAAGATGAATTTTTGAAAAATTTAAGAGAGTTAGCTAAAAGGATGGATGAAAATAAAATTATTTTATCATTAACATTAATTCCTGCTAAAATGTTGGGAATTGATAGTAATTTTGGTTCAATTGAAAAGGGCAAAATAGCTAATTTTACAATAACTGATGGTAATATATTTAGTAAAAATAGCTCAATTTTTGAAGTTTGGATAAATGGATTTATTTATAGAGTTAGTAAATATCCAAGAAAATTCTTTGGATATTGGGAAGTAAAAATGAATGATAGTACTTTGAGGCTTAAAATTTATAAGGAAGGTAAAAGTTTAAGAGTTAAATTAAATGATAAGGTTTATTCTAATGTTCATTTTGAAAATAATGTCTTGGAAGTTGATAATTATAAATTTTATTTTTCTGATGATGGTTGTTTAAATTGTAAATATATTTCAGAATTAGAAGAAGAGAAAGTTAAAAAAATTATGGAAAAAGAAAATCCACCCAAAATTTATAAATTATTTCCAACTTTCAAAACAATTTTAATTAAAAATGGAATAATTTGGCTAACTGATACAATTTTAGAAGGTGCTGATATTTTTATTGAAAATGGGAAAATTAAGAAAATAGGTAAAAATTTAAATTTAAAAGCTGATTATGTAATTGATGCTACAAATAAGCATATAACACCAGGTATATTTGATGCTCATTCTCATATAGCAATAGATGGAGGAGTTAATGAATGGTCTGAATCAATAACACCAGAAGTTAGAGTAATGGATGTTATAAATCCTTTTGATATAAACATTTATAGAGAATTAGCAGGGGGTGTTACAACAGCTCATATTATGCATGGCTCGGCTAATGTAATTGGTGGTCAAAATGTTATAATTAAACTTAAATGGGGACTTTTAGCAGATAGCTTAGTATATAAAAATAGCCCAAGGACTATAAAATTTGCTCTTGGTGAAAATCCAAAAAGAAGTAATTGGTTAAAAAATTCAGATAGATATCCAAGAAGTAGGCTTGGAGTTATAGCAACTATTGAAGATGCTTTCTTAAAAGCAAAAAATTATAAAGGTAAGAAGAGTTTAAGAATGGAAGCTTTAAAAGAAATTTTAGATGGTAAAATTCAAATTCACTGCCATGCATATAGACAAGATGAAATGTTGGCTTTAATGGAAAGTTTAAAAAAATTTGGTATTCAAGTAAGAATGTTTCATCATGCACTTGAAGCTTATAAAATATCAAAAGAATTAAAAAGGGAAAATGTTTATGTTTCTACATTTTCTGATTGGTGGTCTTATAAATTTGAAGCTTATGATGCCATTCCTTATAATGCTTTTATAACTACGAAAAACGATGTCCTAACATCATTAAATTCTGATTCTCCTGAACTTGCAAGAAGATTAAATAGTGAAGCAGGAAAAATGTTAAAATATGGATTTAATAAAGAAACAGATGTCTTAAAACTTATAACAATTAATCCAGCTAAGCAATTTTCCTTAGATAAATTTATAGGCTCACTTGAAGAGGGTAAAGATGCTGATTTTGTAATATGGAATGGTAATCCATTATCTGCTTATAGTATTGTTCTTGAAACTTGGATAGAAGGAAGAAAGTTTTTTGATAGAGAGGAAGATTTAAAAATTAGACAAGAAATTAAGTTGTTAAAAGAAAAGTTAATTAAGGAGTATAAGAGTTATGTTTTCAAGAATTCGTAATTTTTTATTTATCGTAGGATGTTTTATTTTTTCAAAGCTAATAATTATTCTTGGATTTTATATCATTTTGAAATATGAGTATAGGGAAAAATTTCCAAGATTTGCTCAATTAAGTGATAGCTTATATATAAGTATTCCTGATAGTATTGAAAAGATAGCATTTATTTACTTTACAGGTGATAGCATAGGAATTAAAGAAGGCAGTTGGGATAATTGGAAAATTTTGGAAATAGATACAGAAGATAAAAAGCAATTTATTTTAAATACCAACAAAATTATCTTTACAATTAAGGGAGCTATAATTTACTATAAAGATGGAAGTGAGAAATTTGTAGAAGTTGATAAGTTAAAGAATTATATTGAAATAAAAGGCTTATATGAGCTAAAAGGCTATTTTTATAAACATGAAGCTAATTCTATGGAAATTTTGACAGCTTTTGTTAGCAATTGGGATGCTAAATGGTATTATGATATTGCTGTGAATGGATATAAATATGATGGTGATTATACAAAACTACAAAATCCACAATTTTTTCCACTTTATCCTTTAATTTCAAGACTTTTTTCCACTATTACTCATTTACCCATAGGTGTCTCACTTGTTCTTATAAACAATTTATTTTCACTTTTATCGCTAATTATTATTTTTAGATTAGTTAATGAGATTTATAATGAAGATATGGCAAAGAAAACTATAATGTTAATTTCATTTTATCCTGGTGCTATTTTAAATATGTTTTTAATTTCATTAGCTTTATATTTTCTTTTAGTTAAAAGGAATTATTTTTTAACTTCAATTTTTATTGGGATTTCAACAGCTGTTAGGGCACAGAGTATATTTTTTAGTATTGCTTTTTTAGTAGCCTTGATTGTTTTAGAAAGGAAAAATATAAAAATTTTGAATTTTCTTTTATATGCCCTTTTATCTTTTTCGGGGGTTATTTTTTATTCTTTATTTTTATTTTTGAAATTTAATGAGCCTTTTGCTTGGTATTTATTAAATAGATATGCCTGGGGAAGCCCTAACTTTATAAAGAATTTTTTAATATCCTTTAAGGCTCTTATAGAGGACTTTTTAAAATTTGATTTAAGGTTGTTTCAACCTAAATATATATATGCGTTTTTCACTTTTCTTTTTGTTTTAACTTTATTAAAATTCAAGGAAAAAACACATTTATTTATAATTACTTTAATAGTCTTCGTCATTACTTTAATCGCTAACCTTACTCAAACCGAATATTTATATTATAACTCGTGTCTTACAAGGCTTTTCATTACAAATTTTCCATTATTTATTTTCTTGGCAAGGTTTTTGAAAAATGAATTAGCATTTTCTTTTATTCTTATTCTATTTTCAATTGAGTTATTATTGTTCTCTTTAATTTTTAATTCCAATTTGGTTTCCGAGTTATTTCCAAGTCTAATCTATACTCCTTGAAAAATAAATAATTTTTAGGGTGGGTGGGAAAATAAAGAAAAATAAATAGTTTCAGAATTATTAGACAATGCAACCTTACAAAAAATTTATCTTTAAAATTTTCTATATTTATGATCATTCTACTTATAAGTTGTGTATGTCAGAACTTAACTTTCTTTCAAGCTCTCGGAAAAGCAGATATGGTATTTGAAGGAATGTTAATAAAAAGTGATACTTCATTAACATTTAAAGTTATAAACCCCATAAAACAAGTTAATGATACTATTTTAGTAATTTACAACGATAATGAATGTCCATATAGCTTTGAATTCAATAAATTATATAGGGTTTTCGTTAAAAGGAAAGAAAATAAGTTAATAACGAGCAAATGTTTTAATAATGAAAAACTTGAAGATTATGAAGAAATTAGAGACTATTCAGAGTGAAATTATTTTAGAAGTTTTAAAAAAAAGAGGCATTAATGAAAGTTATTTAGAATTTATGTTAAATGCCAAAATTGAAGATATGGAAGATCCGTTTAATTTAGAAAACATTGAATTAGCAATTGATTTAATAATAAAAAACATGAAAGAAGGAAAACCAATTTTAATACATGGTGATTATGATGCTGATGGAATAACATCATTAGCACTTCTTTACAGAGCATTAGAAAAAATTTATGATAAGAATAAAATTATTCCTTACATTCCAAATAGATTTAAGGAAGGTTATGGGTTTTCAGAGAATTCAATAAAAATCGCAAAAGAATTTAATTCTAAGCTTATTATAACAGTTGATTGTGGTATAACAGGAATAGATGAAGTAAAAAAAGCAATAGATGAAAATATAAATGTTATAATAACAGATCACCATGAGCCATTGGATATTTTACCTAATGCCTCCGCTATAATTCACCCTAAAATAAGTCCTAAATATAATTTTAAGCATTTAACAGGTGTAGGTGTTGCATTTAAACTTGTCATGGCTCTTTATAAAAAGCTTAATATAAATACAAACAAATTACTTTGGGACTTGGATTTAGTTTCTCTTGGAACGATAGCAGATATGGGTGAATTAACATATGAGAATAGAATTCTTGTTAAATATGGGCTTATTGTTTTAGAAAAAAGTAAAAAAGCTGGCATAAAAGCAATAAAGTATATTTCTGGTATTAAGGAAAAAGTTTCTCCTTGGCATGTATCGTTTATCATTGCTCCAAGAATAAATGCTGCTGGAAGAATGTCTGATCCAATATATTCTTTTAAATTACTTACTTCAAAAAATGGTAATGAAGTTCTTGAAATTTCAAGAACTTTAAATGAATTAAACAGAAAAAGACAATATGAAGAGAAAAAGATAATTGAATCTGTAAATAATCAAATTATGGAAAAGTTAAATAATTATGTTCTTGTTTTAAGTGATTGGGGATGGCATGAGGGTGTAATTGGAATTGTTGCAAGTAAAATTTCTGAAAAATTTAATAAACCTACAATTATTATTTCTAAGCTTGGTAAGTTTTCAAAAGGCTCTTGTAGGAGTATTGAAGGTTTTCATATTCAAAAAGCTTTGATGGAATTGTCTTATTTACTTGAAGAGTTTGGTGGTCATAGTATGGCAGCTGGATTTACTATTAAAACTGAAAACATAGAATTATTTGAAAAGGAAATAGAGAAAATAGCAAGAAGGGAATTAAAGGATTATCAATTAAAGAAAATTTATAATTATGAAGCTGAGCTTAAATCAAGTGATATAAACAAACAATTTATAATAGATTATGCGAAACTTTCACCATTTGGTATAGGTAATGAGCATTTTACTTTTCTTCATAGAAACTTAAAAGTTGTATCAATTGAAAAGTATAAAAGAAGCTTGGAAATTGTATTTTCAAATGGAAAAATCAAATTTAAGACGAAAATTTTTCAACCTGAAAAGGAATGGCTTGAATTAAAAGTTGGTGATATTGTTGATCTAATTTTTAAATTTACTGATAACTTTATATCAAAGGAAGGCTTTAACATTAAAGCTTTAAAATTTTCAAAATGAATCACATAAGTTTAATTGATATTATTATTACAATTTATAAAAGGTTGAAAATTTTTTTGATACTTTTATTTATCCCTATTTTTCTTTGTGTAATATACATTCTTATTACAAAGCCAATATATAATCCAACCGCTATTGTAAAGGCAAATATATATGAAACTGTTCCTACTTGGGTAGCAGATTTATTACAACAAAGACTTGTTCCTTCAACACCTGTTGATAGGATGGCAAGTCAGGTAGAGCTTATTAAAGTTTTATCCAAAAATGTTTTAAAAGAAAATGGTGTTAATCTTGATTTTAAATTAAATAAAAACTATTTTAGGGTTCTTGAAAAGAAAACAATTATTGATACAATTAGAAAGAATTTAAGCTTTAAAATTATTTTTTACCCCGAAAGCATTATAGTTTTAGAAAAAAATAAAGTTTTATGTTTTGGAAAATTTGAAGATACAATAAATTGTAATTATTTTTCATTTGTTATTAAAAAATTAAATCAATTTAAAAAGCCTATTGAAGGTAAAATTATTTATAAAAATGCTCCAAGAACAATTGAAAATTGGATGAAAGACAAGATAAATATAAGTCAAATTGGGATAAGTGATTTAATTAAAATAAGTGTTGAAGATGAAGACCCTGATTATGCTGTTAAAGTAGCAAATAGTATAGCAAAAGAGTATGTTAATTATTCACTTGAAGAAGAGAGAAGATTAGCAAGAGAAACAAGAAAAAGACTTGAAGTATTTTATGAGGAAGCTCAAAAAAGGGTTGATTCTTTGAAAAAAATTATAAAAGCTTTAAAAATTGATACCTTATCACTTGTAACTTATATTTTAGATTTTGGTCTTGGTAATGAGTCTATGGCAAAAATTGTTGAAAGATATTTTAATAATCCTGGTGATGAGATTTTAAAGAAAGTTTCAAGAGAATATATAAATAAATCTTTAACACTTGAAGAGATATTTAGTGCTTATAATATGCTTGTTGGTCAAAGAAATGCTCTTATGTCCACTATTGAGCATACCAAATTAGTTGAAGCAAAAAGTGTTTCTGTTGCTCAAATTCTTGACTATGCTGGAATTCCTTCTAAACCAAAGTGGCCAAAAAAATTTCTACTATTAATTCTTTCATTTATTTTTGGATTAATTTTCTCTACAATTTCCACATTATTTTTTGATAGGATAGATAAAAACATTTTCACACCTATAAAAGTAAAATCAATTTTTGATAATGATGTTAAAGTATTTTACAATTTTTCAAGTTTAAAATTTTATCTTGCTTCAAATAATATATCTAAATTGTATTCAAATGAAGAAATTGATGGATTGGAAAGGATTGATTTAAAGGAAGCGGAAGCAATTTTGATAGTAATAAATAAACCTATACATCAGGAAGAATTTATGAAGCTTTTGAAACTTTCAGAAAATAAAGAAAAAATTGTTTTTATTCCAATTTAATTTGACAATTTGACACATTTTTAAATTTGTGCTTTAAAATTTTCACACTTACCGACTGGCTATATACAGCTCGGTAGCATACCCCAAAGACTTATAAATTTTTTATGGAGGGTTTGATCCTGGCTCAGGGTTAACGCTAGCAGCGTGCCTTAGCCATGCAAGTCGGGCGGGCTGGGGGCAACCCCAGTCAGCGGCGGACGGCGGAGTAACACGTGACTAACCTGCCCCTAGGAAGGGGATAACCCACCGAAAGGTGGGCTAATACCCTATACTGTGGATGGGTGAAACTCCCATCCATGAAAGGGGGCCCTCTGGGCTCTCGCCTAGGGAGGGGGTCGCGGCCCATCAGCTAGTTGGTGGGGTAAAAGCCCACCAAGGCTATGACGGGTAGCCGGCGTGAGAGCGCGGCCGGCCCGAGGGGCACTGAGACACGGGCCCCACCCCTACGGGGGGCAGCAGGCTGGAAATTTGGGCAATGGGGGAAACCCTGACCCAGCGACGCTGCGTGCGGGATGAAGCCCTTCGGGGTGTAAACCGCTGTCAGGGAGGACGAAGGTACAAGTGGTTAATACCCACTTGTACTGACGGTACTCCCAGAGGAAGCCCTGGCTAACCTCGTGCCAGCAGCCGCGGTAATACGGGGAGGGCAAGCGTTACCCGGAATTACTGGGCTTAAAGGGGAGGTAGGCGGTTAGGCAAGTCCAGTGTGTAATCCTGCGGCTCAACCGCAGGGCTGCGCTGGATACTGCCTAACTAGAGGGCGCCAGAGGAGAGCGGAACTCCCGGTGTAGCGGTGAAATGCGTAGATATCGGGGGGAACACCAGTGGCGAAGGCGGCTCTCTGGGGCGTCCCTGACGCTGAACTCCGAAGGCTGGGGGAGCAAAGGGGATTAGATACCCCTGTAGTCCCAGCTGTAAACGATGTGGGCTAGACATTGGTCCCTTTTGGGATCAGTGTCGCAGGGAAACCGTTAAGCCCACCGCCTGGGGACTACGCCCGCAAGGGTGAAACTCAAAGGAATTGGCGGGGGCCCGCACAAGTGGCGGAGCGCGTGGTTTAATTCGATGCTGACCGAAGAACCTCACCTGGGCTTGACATGCTGGTGGTACTCCGGTGGAAACACTGGAGGACCCCTTCGGGGGAGCCAGCACAGGTGCTGCACGGCTGTCGTCAGCTCGTGCCGTGAGGTGTTGGGTTAAGTCCCGCAACGAGCGCAACCCCTGCCCTTAGTTGCCAGCAGCACTCATGTAGTGGCTGGGCACTCTAAGGGGACTGCCCTCGATGAGAGGGAGGAAGGAGGGGATGACGTCAAGTCCGTGTGGCCCTTATGCCCAGGGCTACACACGCGCTACAATGGCGGCTACAATGGGATGCAAGCCCGCGAGGGTGAGCAAATCCCCAAAAGCCGCCTCAGTTCGGATTGCAGGCTGCAACTCGCCTGCATGAAGACGGAGTCACTAGTAATCGCCTATCAGCTATGGGGCGGTGAATACGTTCTCGGGCCTTGCACACACCGCCCGTCACGCCACGGGAGTCGGGGGTACCCAGAGTCCCACTCTAATAAGTGGGATGAGGGTAAACCCGGCGACTGGGGCGAAGTCGTAACAAGGTAGCCGTACGGGAACGTGCGGCTGGATCACCTCCTTTTATAAGGAAAACTTAAGGGTATGCTACCGAGTTTGTATATAGCCAAGTCTTAATTTTTTCATCTTAATCTTATATTAGGGGCGGTAGCTCAGAGGGAGAGCGTCCGTTTCGCAAGCGGAAGGTCGCCGGTTCAAGTCCGGTCCGCTCCAAAACACATTCCAAAATCACCTATAATGATTTTTCCATTAAAATTTTTTATATGAACATTTGAGCCAATAACTGAATTTTCAATAACTGAATTTTCTATTATTGTATTTTCCATAATTATTGAATTTTTTATTTTAGAATTTATAATTTTGCAGTTTTCAGAAATATCAACGAACTGACCTATAATTGAATTTTCAATAATACAATTTTGATTTATAAAAACAGGCTCAAGAATTTCTGAATTTTTTACATTTGAAAGAATTTTTGAAGAATTTTTATTTAGAATATATTTCATAGTTTCAAGATAAGTTTCAACTTTTCCACAATCCTGCCATTCGTTAATTTCCAAAGCTTTAATTTTATAATTTTCTATTAAAATTTTTAAAGCATCCGTTAATTGAAATTCACCTTTTGTTTTAATGTCCTTTTTATATAAAATTTCAATAGCTTCTTTAAGCTTATTACTATCCTTTATATAATAAATTCCACAAATTGCTAAGTTCGTTTTAGGATTGTCTGGTTTTTCTTCAAGGTCAGTAATATAATTATTTTTAATTGAAACAACGCCAAACCTTCTTGGATCATCTACTTGTTTAACAGCAATAAAGCTTTCATCAAATGTAAATTTTCCATCATAAAGAGCATCAGGTAAAACAATTAAAACATCTTCATTTACTTTTTTTAATCCTTTATAAACAGCATCAGCTAATCCTAATGGATTTTCTTGAATTTCATAACTTGTGTTATGAAATAAATTTTTTAAAAATTCATATGTTTTATAACCAAATTCATCATTTGAAATAACTAAAATAATTTCTTCAAAATTTGTCCATTTTTTCATTCTTTCAAATAAATGCTCAATAATTGTTTTTGAATAAACTCTTAAAAGTGATTTTGGTCTATATAAACTAAAAGGTCTCAATCTTGTTCCTTTTCCCGCTGATGGTAAAATTACTTTCATTTTACATTACCTCCTATTATAATTCCTAAAACAGCACCTGCTAAAACATCTGAAAACCAATGTTGGTCTTTATATATTCTTGCTAAACCTACTCCTGATGCTACACTATAAGCTAAAAAAGATATAGCTCTATTTTTAAAATAATTAGAAATATAACTTGCTGTTGTAAAAGCTACAATTGTATGACCAGAAGGTAAAGAATTATAATTATTGTTTATGCTAAACATTTCAAAACTTGTTGGTCCTTTTTCCATGTATGGTCTTGCTCTTCCGAAAAATGTTTTCAAAAATAAAACAGTAGCTCCACTTATAAGAAATGATTTTATTGCATTTTTAGAAAATTCTTCTAATTTTTCGTTATTTAAAGCTTTTGATGTTAAATATAATATAAAAAAAGTAGAAATATGATATTCACCTGCTCCAAATTCATTAAGAAAATTGAATGTTTTATCAGAGAATTCATTTCGGTTTCTTAATGAGATTTTTCTTATATTTTCATCCAAATTATAAATACTATAAGGGATTAAAAAATAACTTATAGACATTAAGCTCATTTGGTAATCACTCAAAGATAGGATAAAAATCATATTTTACTTCCTAATCTTATTATTGCCTTTTTAGCACGGATATTATTTTGATCTAATTTTAAAATTTCTGACCATAAATTTAATGCTTCTTTGTATCTTCCTTCTTTTTCAAGTTGAATTGCTTGAACTTCTTTTTTAGCAATTTGAAGATAAAATTCTGCACTTGTATTTTTTGGATCTTCTTTTAAAATGTCCATAGCAAGTTTAATTGTCCCTTCTAAATCTCCCTTATCTTCATATAATTCTTTCAGTTTTAACGCATAATTTAAAGATACACCTTCTAATGTTTTTTCTTGCTTTTGAATTGTAATATCAACTTTACCAATTTCAGGAATATCAATTTTAATATCTGAACTAATTGTAGGCTCTTTTGTTTTAGGAACTTTTAGTTGGGGTTGCTCTTCAATTTTTGTTTCTAAATTTATAGTCGTTGTTTCTATTTTACTTTGAACTATTTCAATTAGTTTTTTTGCTTCTTCCACTTTGCCCTGTTCTTTTAATGTTTTAGCACTTGAAATGTATTCACTTAAAAGCCTTGCTTTTAGAATTTGAGCATAAATTTCTTGAAATAATTTATCATCTGATAAAATACTTTCTAAATTCCTTAATTTTTCTTGAAATGAAGCTAAATTTAATTTGTTTATTTGATTTTTAATTTTTAAAACTTCCTCCCAAGCATTCAATTTATTTTTTGCTAAATTTTCTATTATTTCTAAATCAAGGGAATTTTTAATTTTTTTAGCATTTTCAGTCTCATAAATAGCATATTTTAATAAGCTTATTTTTTCATCTATGCGGTTTGACTCAAATGACTTATTAATTGCTTCCTTAGCATTATTATAATGATAATAAAAAGCATTTATTCTGTTTGATGTCCAAATATAAGTTGTTAAAATTGATAATAAAATTAGCATTATTGTTAAAATGATAAAAATAGCTCTTTTTGAAGGTTTTTTATAGATTTCATACTCGGGTTTTTCTTTTGGATTTACAAATAATAATCTTGTTTTTCCTATAACGATTTCATCACCACTTTTTAATTCTTTCTTTTTATATATTTTTCCATTTATTATTGTTGGATTTTTTGCTTGTAAATCTTCCCATATAATTTTACCATCTAAAATTTCTATTTTTGCGTGTCTTCTTGAAACATATTCATCTTCAATTATATAATCAGCATTTATTTCTCTTCCAATAATCCCTGATTTTTCAATTTTTATCATACTTCCAACATGAGAGCCGACAATAATTCTAAAATATGGATTTTCAAATTTCTTTAAACTAATAATTATTTTAAAATCACCTATTTCAATAATATCATTATCTTTTAAATCAAATTTACCAATAATGGAATTTCCATTAAGCTTAATTTCTAATAAACTATTTCCAATCCATCTACCTTCAACATAAGAAAAACTTACATGTTTTGGAGCAAGTTTTGGATTTACATAGTCGCAACTTTTATCACTTCCAATAGTAAAGTTTGTTTTATTTACTTTAATTTCACTATCACCTATTATTAAATGTAGTTCATCCATTTTAAAAACTTTAAAATTTTAAAGTATAGTAAAGTTAATTTGTCCAATAATTCTGGAATTAAGATTACTTCTATATTTTTCCCACCCACCCTGAAAATAAGGCTTCGCCTTATAAATACCCATTTTTATGCTTTGGGGGGGCTTCGCCCCCTTAAATTCCCCCACAAAACAATAATTTTCTGAAATTTTTATAAGTTCTTGATAATCAATCACTTAACATTATTTATTGGACAAAGCATTAATTTATTATTTCTTATCTTTCTCACCCACCCTGGAAATAGGCCTTCGGCTTAAAACTTCGCCCCCTGATAGTCCCTCAAAAAACAATAATTTCCTAAAATTTTTATAAGTTATTGATAGTCAATCATTTAACACCATTTATTGGGCAAAGCATAGTAAAGTTAATTTATCCAATCCTACCCTAAAAATAATCAGCCTTCGCTCTAATTTAGATCTCCAATCAGACCCTTATCAAAACAACGATCTCAAATAAGTTTTCATAAGTCCTTGAAAATCAATTACTTAACATTATTTACTAAAATATGCTATATAATTTTCATATGGTTGAATTGCTCCTTTTTACTTACTTTGGGAAGAACAAAATACAATATCGTGATTTTGATTGGAAAGTTGCTCAAAGCGAACACTTTAAAGTTTTTTATTATACGGGAGGAGAGCATCTAAAAGATTTTGCTATTTCAGTATTAGAAGAAGCTTATGAGGAATATAAAAATATAATGCCAAGAATACCAAAAAATAGAATTCCTGTAATAATTTACAATTCAGCGGAAGATTTTAGGCAAACAAATGTTATATTTGATATAATAGATGAGGGTGTAGGAGGTTTTACAGAAGTCTTTAAAAATAGAATTGTAGTTCCATTTTTCAATTCTTATGAAGATTTTAAACATGTTTTAAGACATGAATTGGTTCATGCTTTTCAATATGAAGCACTCTCAACAGCAGGCTCATTATTATCCAATTTAGGAAGAATTCCCCTTTGGGTAATGGAAGGAATGGCTGAATATGTTTCAATTGGGTGGGATATTAGTGGTGAAACATATGTAAGAGATTTGGTTTTAAATGATTTATTGATTCCAATAAATGTTTTAAATTATTATGGTGGTTATATTGTTTATAAGCAAGGACAGGTGATTTTTTATTATATTGAAAGGGAGTATTCAAGAGAAAAACTTAAAGAATTTATATCAAATGTTCTTATGATGTACGATTTAAATGGTGCTATTAGAAGAACTTTTGGAATTGAACTTGAAGAGTTTTCAAGGAAGTTTAATATATTTTTAAAGGAGTTATATTATCCAAGCTTAAAAGATTTTAATTTGCCTTCAAAAAATGCTATCAGAATAACAAACAATAAGAAAGGTCAAGGTTATTTTAATATCGCACCCGCAATTGATCCTAATGCTTCAAAAGTCGTTTTTATTTCTGATAGAAGTGATTATTCAGATATTTACATTTCTACAATTACAGGCTCATATCAAAAGAAAATTATATCAGGTCAAACAAAACCTGATTTAGAAAATTTACATCTTTTATCTGCTAAAATATCATTTTCAAGTGATGGTAATTATTTTACATTTGTAGCAAGAGGTAAAGGTTATGATATTATTTATATTTCTGATTTAAATGGAAAAATTAAGAAAAAAATAGAAATTAAAACACTTGATGGTATAAATTATCCAAGCTTTTCAAAAGATAATAATTCAATTGTATTTATAGGACTAAAAGATGGAAAACAAGACATTTATATTTATAACTTAAAAAATTCAACATTAAGAAGACTAACTAATGATTACTTTAATGAATTGTTTCCTGTTTTTTCAAGTGATGGAAATATATATTTTGTAAGTGATAGAAATGAAAACTCATTTAAATTTGGAAATTATGCAGTTTTCAAATATGATTTAGAAAATGATAGCATATACCAAATTACACCTTATCTTGGAAAAATTCATTATTTTGATTTAAGAAAAGACAAGCCCGTTATTGCGCTTGAATATAAGGGAACGATAAATGTTTTTGAATATAATAATGATAAGCTTTATAAATTAACGAATTTTCCAAGTGCTGTTTATAGTTTTTCATTTGATAGCAGTGGTAATAAAATGGTTATAAACTTACAATATGAAGGAGCAAGAGAAATTTTTTATATTCCAGAGGTTAGAATTTTAGATAGTATTGAAATAAAGAGTGGTGAATTTTCGGAGTATAAAATTTTTGATTATAAAAATTATAAATATAGAACTGAGTTATCATTAAGTTGGTTATCAGGTGTTGCCCTTGGAAGCTCCTTTGGTATTGGAGGTTATATTACTTTTGGTTTTAGTGATTGGACAGGAGATAATTGGATTATTTTACAAACGCAAACTTATATTCAAGACATTACAAATGCTATTTTCTTTTTAGATTATTTGTATCTTAAAAAGCGATGGGATTTAGATTTATCATCTTATCAGTACTGGTCAATAAGTTATCTCAAAAATTTTAATAAATATAGCTATGATAAAATTCTTGGAAGTTCATTTTTGATTTATTATCCATTTAATAGATTTGATAGGATTGAACTTGGTTTAACATATAATTACTATACAAGATATTTGGGTGATTTTACAATTTTTGGATTTATTTATGATACAATTTTATATAAAAATGGATTTAATGGCTATTTGGCTTTTTCAAGAGATAAAATTTTATATTATCCTTGGGGTCCAGTTAATGGTCATGGATTTTTCATTGCCTTTCAACCAGCACTTATATTTTCACAAATTAAAAATAATGTCATTTATGGAGATTTAAGATATTATTTTAGGTTTGCCAAGAAATACACATTAGCATTTAGAACGATTGGCTTTAAATCATTCGGTGAAGATAAAGAAGGAACAATTTTATATGGACCAAATTTGATAAGAGGTTGGACACTTGATACTATTTTGCTTGGAAATAATGCCTTTATAACAAATTTAGAATTTAGATTTCCATTTATTGAGTATTTAAAACTTGGCTTTCCAATACCCTTAACAATTTCCTCAATAAGAGGCTCTATATTCTATGATATTGGCTCTGCTTGGTTTGATGATGAAAAATTTAAATTTTTTGAAAATGATAGTTTAGCTATGCCTAAATCTTCGTTTGGTTTTAGTATATCTGTATTTCTTGGCTTTGGAAATGTATATTTCAATTGGGCTTGGAGAACAAATCTAAAATATACTGATAATAATCCAAGGTTTAACATTTACTTTGGATTGGATTATTAATGCTAAGTTATGAAAGATTCTCTAAAACTATTGATTTCATGAGCGGTTTTATTAGAGGGCGAAGGTAAGCCGAAGGCTTGATTTTGAAGTGGATGGGAAAATAAACAAATAATCATAAGGCAACTATTTATCCTTTATAATTTTCAAACCATGATAAACACCCTCTTATTTTGGATAGTTAGAATAGATGGTAGCTTAGATACCTTAGATAGATGTTATACTATTGAAGTTTTTAGAAACGATGTAATCGTTGGAGGTAGTTATGGTAATAACATGTTTTTAGCAAGATTAAATGGTTTAGATGGAAGCATAAAATGGCAAAAAATTTTGAGTTTTAGTGGTTATGGAAGAAATAGTATAAAAGTTATTAGAATTGACCCATTGGATAGTAATTTAGCAGTAGCAGGAACAGTCTATCCTTTTTCAAATAGCTCAACACCTTGTGGTTATATAGCAAAATTTAGAAGTGATAATGGTAATTTAATATGGCAATATATAGATGATGATAATGGAAGTTGTGGTTCTGGTTGGCCTATTAGAACAGATAGATATGGATTTTCTGATTTAATAATAGGACCAGATAATAATTATTATGCAGTTGGAAGTGATTGGGAAATATGGTATGATGGTGCTTTTAGTAATTCGGGAAGATATATTGTAAAAGTAAATAGAGCAACAGGGCAAAGAATTTTCAGAAGTGTTCCTGGTGGTTTTATGTACAAAAGAGTCAAATCAGTAGATAACAATTCAGTTATAGCTGTTGGACATGGAAATAGAGGTGAAGTTCAAAAATTTAATATAAATGATGGAAGTCAAATTTGGAGCATAACTTATAGTGATAATTCAAGAATATATGCTCTTGATAAATTATTAAATGGTAATGTTGTGGTAGGTGGATGGAAAAATAATGATTTTTATGTAGGAATAATAAATAATAACAATGGCTCAATTATTGGTGAATGGACGAAAAATGGAGCAAATAATAGCTTAGATGTTTTAAATGATTTAATTACAATTGGAAATGATATTTATGCTGTTGGATTTTTGAATAATGGATTTACTTCAAATGATGCTTATTTAGTTAAGTTAAATCAATCATTAAATGTTGTTTGGCAAAAAACATATAATAAAATTCCGAATTCTAACGATTACTTTTTAAAAATTAAAAAAACAATTGATAATAAAATTCTTGTTGGCGGTGTAATTGAAAATTCTTTTACAAAAGGCAATTTGGTTATTTATAAAATTGAGCCAACAAATGGTGATACAATTTACACTTATGAGTATGATTATAATGGTCTTTTAGATATTGCTATGGATTTTAAGGATATAAATGATACGCTATATGCTTGTGGCATTTCATATTCTACTACTAATAATGCTGATATTGTTATTATAAAATGGAATAAGCCTGTCAATATATCTGAAAATGTTGGAAATTTAGGATTTGTTTTAAATGGAAATTCTTTGAAATTTCTTTCAGATGGCAATTTTGAAATTTGGACAATTGATGGAAAATTACTTAAAAAATTCAATGTTAAAAAGGGACAGATATTAAATTTAAAGGATGGGATATATATTATAAAATTCAACTCAAAAGTAAGTAAAATTGTAATTAGAAAGCCATGATTTTGAATATTTTAATTTCATATTCTTGCGATTTAGTAATGGTTCCAATGAGAGATGGCGTTAAATTAGCAACGGAGGTTTGTAAGCCTTGGCCTTTTTTCCCGCCATACTTTGTTATTCTTGTAAGGACACCTTATGATAGGAATGCTGTTGGGCTTAATTATTTTAAGCCTTTTATAACGGATTACAAAAGATATATTCTTGTTGTTCAAAGTTTAAGAGGATTTCAAGGCAGTGAAGGACAACCTTCTGTATTTTTAACTGATAGCTGGGGAGAACTACAAGATGGATATGATGCTATAAATTGGATTATAAGTCAAAGTTGGGCGAGAGATGGTGTTTGTGGCTCTTGGTTTTCTGCAATGGGAATAACCCAATACTTATTGGCAGGAACTGGTCATCCAAATTATAAGTGTGCTGTTCCATTCGTTGGTGCTCATAGTTTATATCATTATGCAGCTTTTCAAGGAGGAGAATTTAGAAAGCAACTTGTAGAAAATTGGTTAAATGGATTAAATGTTGGATACTTAATAGATTCAATTGCTAATCATCCAAGTTATGATAGTATGTGGAAAATTTTGAATTTAGAAGAGCGATTAAATTATGTAAATATACCAATGATTCACTTTGGAGGATGGTTTGACATTTTCATTGAAAGTCAAATTGATATATTCAATAAACTACAATTTTATGGAATGCCTGGTGCTAAAAACAAGCAAAAATTAATAGTTGGTCCTTGGACACATCTTGGATTTGGTAAAGTAAATCAAGGAGATTTAATTTTTCCAAATGCTTATATAAATTTTCTTGATTTTAATAATGATTTATATATGGCTATTGGAAGTTGGTATGATTGTCATTTAGCAGGAAATCAATCAGCTTGTAATTATATAAATAGCTTTCCTCCTGTTAAATTTTATATAATTGGTTTAAATGAATGGGCTTATGCTGATACATTTCCACCAAGAGGTATTTATTATAGAAATTTTTACTTGAGAAATGGAAATCTAATTAGTCCAACTTATCCAACTGAAAATAATGGTTATTCTGAATATGTTTATAATCCTTATGACCCAACGCCTACAATTGGAGGTAATGAATTATTAGACCCAAGTCAAGCAGGACCAAAAGACCAAAGTCCTATTATAAACAGAAGTGATGTAGTTGTGTTTCAAACACCAATTCTAACAGATACACTTTTAGTAATTGGAACAATTTATGCTAAATTGTACATTTCATCTGATAGGCTTGATACCGATTTCTCAGTTAGAATTGTTGATGTATTTCCTGATGGTAGAAAAATTCTAGTAACTGATGGAATTATAAAAGCAAGATATAGATATGGTTTTAATCAAGAAGTCTTATTAAATCCAAATCAAATAGATTCTGTTTTAATTAGAGTAGGAACAACTGCTTGGGCATTTCTGCCAGGTCATAGACTTATGGTCATCATTTCATCAGCAAATTATCCAAGATTTGAAGCTAATCCAAATAATGGAGGTCCTTTTAAAAGAGATGACCCATATAAACTTATAGCCCATAATAGAATTTATCACAATTCTAATTATCCCTCACATATTATTCTTCCAATTTACCAAACGACAAAAATTTCAGAAAATAATGAAAAATTTTATTATTTGAAAGGTAATCAGCTTTGCTCAATTAAACCATTTGATATTTATTCAATAAACGGAAATCTTTTAAGAAAGAATTTCAATAGTTGTGAAAGTTTTAAAAAAGGTGTATATATCTTAAAATATGGACAAAATGTTCAAAAAGTTATATTTTAGTGCCCGTAGCTCAATTGGATAGAGCGTCTGCCTCCGGAGCAGAAGGTTGGCGGTTCAAGTCCGCCCGGGCACATCAAAAATTGAACTTAATTTTTTTGAATTTGAATAAACATCGCCTGAAAATACCGCTGATACAACTGCTATCATATCAACACCCATTTTAACTAAAATTTTAGCATTTTCATAATTTATACCACCAATTGCTACAATTGGAATTTTGAGTAAGCTTTTAGCCCACTTAAAAATTTCAATAGTTTTTAAAACATCGGATTTCTTTGTTTTTGTTGGAAAAACTGAGCCAAAAGCCACATAATCAGCCCCCAAATTTTGAAATTTAATTGCTCTTTCCAAATCACCATAACAAGAAACACCAATAATTTTATTTCTTAACATTTGCCTTGCAAAACTAAAATAATAATCTTCATCTTTTCCAAGATGAACACCATCAGCATTAACTTCTCTTGCTAAAATTGGATCATCATTTATAATCAACAAAGCATTATATTTCCTTATAATTTTCAAAATTCTTTTAGCTCTTTCAAATTTTTTATTATAATCAAAATTTTTATCTCTTAATTGGACAACTTTCGCACCACCTAAAATGGCAAGCTCCACTTTCTTTTCAAGTTCCTCATCTTTAATTAGAAATTCATCTGTAATTACATATAAGCCCCTTAACATCATTAAATATCTTTTATAATTTTCAAAATTTCTTTCAATTCTTCCTTTATTGTTTTTGATGATTTTATTTTTACTTTTTCTCTACTTTCAACAATTTCAATAATTTTTTTAATTGTCTTGTAGGTATAAAACCTTCTATTACCAAATTTTCTATCAGGTTTTATGAGACCCTTTTTTTCCCAATATCTTATCGTCTCTGGTGGAACACCAGTTAATTTTGAAACTTCACCAATTTTATAGTACTTCATAGAACTTTATGATAACCTCTTTTGTAATAAATCAAAGGTTTCTTTTCATTTATAATTTCAACATTTACAACTTTTCCAAGAAATACAAAATGATCTCCAATTTCAAGATGTTTATAATACAAACATTCTAAATAACCAATACAACTATCAATATAAGGAATTTTTAAAAATGAGCTTTTTGGATAATCTATTTTAAATCTCTCAGATTGGTTAATTTCTTTATTTGAAAATAGTTTTGAAAATTCCTCTTGCTCATCACTTAAAAGGCTAATTGTCCATCCAATTGCCTTAATAAATGTTTCCAAACTTTCAGCAGTTTTATCTATGGAAATTAAAGTAATTGGAGGTTTTAGTGAAACTAATTCAAATGAGCTTATTGTTAATCCAGCAAATCCCTTTGGACTTTTAGCAATTGCTATAAATACTGCTTGTGGAACATTCCTCATAAATGACTTAATTTTTTCTTCCATAAGCTTTAAATTTTAAAGTTATGCTTCTTATGTTGTTTGCCTTGTCTAGTAATTCTGAAATTACTATCATTACTTTATTTTCCCACCCGCCCTAAAAATAAGCCCACGGCTTGAAAATGCCCATTTTTCGGCAAGGGGGCTTCGCCCCCTTCAATAAACCCCTAATAAAATCTATAATTTCCTGAAATTTTCATAAGTTATTGGTAATTAAGAACTTAACACTATTTATTGGACAAAGCATATGTTGTCTGCTCTGTCTAATAATTCTGAAATGTAAATTATTTCTTTGTTTTCCCACCTACCCTAAAAATAAGTCTTCGGCTTATAAATACCCCATTTTTTGCTTTGGGGGGCTTCGTCCCCCTTAAATTCCCCCAAAAATCTATAATTTTCTAAAATTTTCATAACTTATTGATTATCAACCACTTAACATTATTTATTGGACAACAAAGTTAAAAACTTTTCAAAGGCTTTAAAATTATAATCCTTTATGTTAATTATGATTATGAATTTATCAGTTGGTGATTTAACACCTCAATTTGAAGGTTTGGCAACAGATGGAAAAACTATCTCAAATGAAACAATAAAAGGAAAATGGACTGTCCTCTTTTTCTATCCAAAAGCTTTTACCCCTGGATGCACGAATGAAGTTTGCTCAATAAGAGACAATTACTCAAACTTAAAAAAATACGATATAAACATATATGGTATAAGTAGAGATGATATTGAAACTCAAAGAAAATTTAAAGAAAAGTACAAACTTCCTTATGAGCTAATATCTGATAAAGATGGTAAAATTATAAAAGCATTTAATGTTGAAGGTCCTTTTGGTATGGCTCAAAGGAAAACTTTTATAATCAATCCAGAAGGTAAAATTGCTTATATCTTTGATAAAGTAAATCCAAAAAATCATGCTAAGGAGGTAGAGGAGGTTCTTAAAAAATTGATACAATAGGAATTTTTTTACTTCCATTTGATAAGGCTGTTATTTCAAGACCTGGTGCTCGTTTTGCTCCATTTAAAATAAAGGAACTTTTATTAAAATTAAACTTCAAAAACAAAGAAAAAATCAAATTTTTTGAATTAAATTTAGAAAATTACGATACTTACAAAGCCCATAATTTCATAACAAACTTTATAAATGAAAATAAGGACCACAAATTTTTTATTTTCATAGGTGGAGACCATTCAATAACTTATGCGACTTTTAAAGCATTAAAAAGTGTTTATAATAATTTGTTTTTAATAAACATAGATAAGCACTTTGATATTAGAGATTGGTCAATAGATAACATATCAAGTGGATGCTCATTTAGTAGATTATTAGATGAAAAAATAATTTCTCCAAATGAATTATTGGAAATAGGAATCCTTGAATTTTATAATAATGAAAAATTGCTTCAAAAAGCAGAGCATTATGGGTTTGAATATATAAGGATGATGGAACTCAAAAAAAACTTTGACAAATTTTTAGAATTAATTAAGAAGAAAATAGAAGGTGTTGAGTATATATATTTAAGTTTTGATATTGATGTTATGGATATTTCAGTATGTCCCGGAAGTAGTGCCAATTCACCATTTGGACTAAATAGTTATGAAGTAATAAAAATTTTTGATTTAATTTTAGAAACAAAAAAATTAATAGCTATTGATATTGTTGAGGTAAATCCAATTTTTGATTTTGATGATATGACAAGTAAATTTTGTGCTTTTTTAATTGCTTATATTCTTAATCAACTATAACAATTTTTTTCTTTCCTTTTTCATCAATCATAAAATTTATTCCTTTTTTAACTTTATTTATTCTTCTTCCAAGAACATCATAAATTGCTCCTGTTCTATTAAACTTAACTTCTTTAATTGAGCTATTTTGATTTAAGAATATAAAATTACCTCTGCTCTTTTGCCAATTTGTAATTACCATATCAAGAGATTTAGAATATTTATAAAAAATTTTAATACTATCTGATGGAGCTAAAATTTGTTTTTTTATTGAAACCCAACCATCTTCCTCATTATAAACATAATTACTCGTTAATAAATTTCCATTTATATAAACTGCTAATATCTTATGAATGGGTTTATGTTTTAAAGTAAAAACATGATGATTATTTGTAGCAACAATAAATGTTTCAAATGTATCAATTAAATAAGCATTATCTAAATCCGAAAAGAAAATATATTCACTAACAAGAGCATTGCCTATATTAAAAACCCAAGAAGGCGTATTAAAAGTACCATTTATATTTTCAAAAATAAATAATGGATCCCACCATCCACCAACTGCCAAATCAAGATAACCATCATTATTTAAATCTCCAAGAGCAACAGCAGAAGTATAGTTTCCAACATTATTTATAATAAAGGGATTTGGATTTAAATTTCCATTATTATTGTAAAATATAAGAACATTACCCATATTAGCAACAACAACATCTAAATAACCATCATTATTTATATCTCCAACTGCCACTTGATTTGCCTTACAAATAACATTTGATATCCAAGAAGGATTACTTTCTAAAATTCCATTATTATTCTTATATAATCTACACTTATTATTATAAACTCCAACAAATAAATCTAAATCTCCATCATTATCAACATCAAAAAATTTGCCACCAAATGAATATATACTATCTGATTTCCAAAATGGATTATTATCTAATAAATAGCCATTTGATAAATAAATTTTTACTTCTTCGGGTGAATTATTATAATCATTACCACAAAAGAAAGCAAAATCAGAAAGACCATCTCCATTAACATCGCCATGAGCAACTCCGAAGCATCTAACACTATCTGAAATCCAATCTGGTAAATTATTTAAAATTCCATTATTATTAAGATATAAAACATTAACTTGTTTTTTCCAATTTTCATAATAACCACTAAAACCTGCAACTACTAAATCTAAAAATCCATCTCCATTTACATCACCAACACTCAAATGTCCAAAGTACTGGCTATCAGAAGAAAACCAATTTGGCATATAAAAAGAATTATTATAAAGAATATAATTTTTTTGCTTTTCCATATCGTTGCCATTTGAAACAATTATATCTTTTATATTATTTTTGTCAAGGTCAGCAATATAAAGACCTGTTGAATAATAACCACTTATTGTTTCATAAGAAGGTGAGGAAGGATATGGAATATAAAAAAATAAAATCATTTGTTTTCAAAAAGAAAACTTCTTAATATAACAACAGAAGGAACAGCAATTAAAAAACCCCAAATACCCATTAATGCGGTAAAAATAGTAAGTCCTAAAATTATAAAGGTTGGCTCAATTTTAAATGTATGACCCATAATTCTTGGCGTTAAAATTGTTGTTTCAATAATCTGATCAATAGTAAAAACAATAAGTAGCTTTATAAGGTCACTTATTAAATTATTTGAAGAAGCTAAGGTAATTAAAAAGCTAAGAATAATTGTAAATAAAAATCCTATATTTGGAATTAAATTAAAAACACCCGCAATAAATCCAATTAAATGAGCATATTTTAAAGACAAAACTAAACACAAGATATAAACCATAAATCCAACAATTGTAGCTGTTAAAATTTGTGCTCTAATATATCTTCCTAAAATTGAAATAACATATTCAAGTCCAGATATATCAAATTTTTTTGAAAGGAGATTTAAAATGCTTCTATAATCCAAAATTAAGTAAAATGAAAGAATAATTCCAATTATTAAATAAAATGGAATTGAGATCGTTGAGCTAATGGCATTAATTATATTTGGAAGTTTATCTAAATTTCCTTTTAATTGATTTAAAATTTCATCTCTTATATTTTGTGGAATGTAATTATAAAAATTTTGAATGTTATTTAAAACCTTTTGAAATTCAGCTATTAAAACATTTATTAAAAAATAACCTAAAATTACAAATATGCCGAATGTTAAAGAAATAAAAAAAATAGCACTAATAAATCTTGGAATTTTATATTTTTGTAAATGCTCTACAATTGGCAAGTAAATAAGTGTAATTAAAATGGAAATAATAATTGGTATTATGGCATTTGAAAGCATTTTCACAAGAATTATAAATGCTATTATAGTGGAAAATATAAAAAGTTCTCTTTTTTTCTCTAATCTAAAAGCAATAGCTGACAAAATTGATAATATAAATCCTGAAAGCAACTTTGAAAATGATAAAAATACAGCTATAACAATAGATAAAATACCAAGCCAAAAAATCATCTTAATGATTTTATATCTTTCATAACTTCATCAGCTTGAATATCTGTTCCTAAATATCGTTTTCTTATTCTAAAATTTTTATCTAATAAATATACAGCATTTGAATGACTATAAAAATATATACTATCATTATCAGTTGGCTCTTTTATAGCAACATAAGAAAATTCTTTCATTAAACTATCTACTTCTTCGCCTGTAAGCAAAACCCAATACTTATAGTCCAATTTTCTTAAATTCCCATATTCTTTCAAAACCGATGGCTTATCTCTCTTTGAATCAAAGGAAATAAGAACAAATAGTAAATCTTCATCTTTTATTTTCTCATTAACTTTAATCATATTTTCCGTAATCATTGGACAAATATCAGGGCAATGAGTATATATAAATCCAACAAGTAAATTCTTATTTTTAAAATCTTTTGGAAAATTTACAACTGCTGAATCTTGATTAAAGAGTTTATAATTGCCTTTTATTTCTCCAATAATTGGCAATTTTTGACAAGCTATTATAAAAATAAATATAAAATTTCTCAATTTTTCAATTCTTTAAATCTTTTTCTTATTTCCTTATCAGACATTTCTCTTACAAATGTTAAAACTGCTCTCTTAGGCTTATGTTTCTTAACAACTTCTATTTTTTCAACAACAGGAGAATATATTGGAAATATTCTTTCAACGCCTACACCTTGACTAACTTTCCTAACAGTTATTGTTTTTGTAATTCCTTTTCCTCTCATTCTTATAATCATTCCTTCAAATGGTTGGATTCTGGTTTTCTCTTCCCACTTTCTTGTCTTTTGATTAAACCTTGATTCCGTTACCCTAACATGAACTCTAACAATATAACCTGGTTTTAATTCTGGAACTTCCTTTAAAAAAGGCTTCTCAATGTCATTTACAATCTCTTGCTTGTTCATAAAGCGGGCGACGGGATTTGAACCCGCGACCCCCTGCATGGCAAGCAGGTGCTCTACCACTGAGCTACGCCCGCAAGTTTGAAAATTTTAAAGCCTGTTTTTCCTAAACCTATTACACTTTATAATTTTCAAACTAACAATGAGAATAAATTATAAGTTTCTTGAAGGGGTATTTTCAAAATGGGATTATATAAGAGAGCAATTTGAATTTTCAAATGAATTGATAAATATAGATGAAAAAATTGTTAAGGAAGAATGGAAAACATTTGAATACAAAGGAAATAATCAATATAGTATTGTTTGTGGTGATGGCTCTTATAATACAATTGAATATATTGACAAATATATTATTTTGTCATCAGGTGTTGGATTATTTTTTGATAGTAAAAATAGCTATAACGAAAATTATACTTATCTCTCATTTGTTTTAGTAATTCCGTTTGATGTTTTAGTTAGGAAATTTCTTGATGATTTGGCTTCGCTAATAATGAGTACATTAGAACTTAAATCAATATATTTAATGGCAAGAAAGGTTAAGCATGATATTATTTTGATTGATGGAAGCATAAGAAGTTTAATAATTAGATTTGGACCAAGTTATAGTAGTCAAATAGGTCAAAGATGGTTTTACAAAGGAGAAATTAAAGAAAAGGAAATTGAAGAAATTTATTACGAAAATAAAGATGATATATATAATTATGATTTATGGTCTTATCACTTGGTTAAAAACTTCAATAAAGAAAACAAATTTATTTACTTTGCTCATCTTTTATATTATGAGTATTTGAAAGTTTTAAATGATTTATTAACAAATTTTGAAGTTGTAAGTATTTCAAAATCCTTTTCTCCTACAACAGGTGAGAAAATTTTCAATTTAATAGAAAGACCTGATATTATTATTTTTGAAGAATTTACAAAGGAAGTAGGATATAGCAAGAAAGTTAAATATCTTGATGAAGATGAATTTTACAAATGGAAATTACCTCAACCATTTGAACACTTAAAAAAGAAACAAATTTTTTTCTTTTATACAAGGTTTGAAGAAAATCATAGAGTTTATAAAGTTGAATTTATAAAAGATAAAGAGCAAGAAGAAATTTTAAAAATTATTTACCCTACTATTGTAAGAGGTTATCCTGTTATTTTAAAAATTGCTCATAATGATGCATTAATAACTGATAGCGATGCTCAAATTTTTGAGCAACATATAAGAAATGAATTGAAAGGTCAAATAGGAATAAAATTGAGAGAAGAACTTTTATAATCGTTAGTTTCAATCCCTAATAGGGACGATAAAAACTAGAGCATTAGGAATTACTACTGCTTTGCTGATAAATCAATAGTTTCAACCCCTTATAGGGATGATAAAAACCCGTGCCTCGTCCCTTACCCCTTAACCACCTTACGATAATGTATATAACAAGTTGTCCAGTGCCAAAATTTTAAAGCATAAATTTTTAATTTTTCAACCTTCTTATTCGGAAACCTAACCCCCACCTTCTGAAATGAAGAACTACTTATTCATAATTAGCCAAATTATGTTTTACAAATTATTGATAATCAACAACTTATAAAAACAGCTCAAAAACTTAAATTACTGATTTTCTGAACACTATCAAATGAAGCTCTGATATAGAAAAAAATTTAATTCAAACAAATTAAAAATTAGTGAGTATTTATTAACTTTTATATAAGTTTCGGCATTAAAGTTTATAACTAATTTCTATTATTCTGACAAATTATAAAAGCATATTGAAAAAGTTTAACAAATAGACAGATTATAGAAATTTAATTTTAAATATAGTTTGCTTTAATTTTTAACAATTAAAAGACCTTCAAGAGAAGAAATTTTTAGGTTAAACGAAAATTCTAACAAAAATTTAAGTTATTGAAAATGAAGAACTTATAAAAATTAAAATGACAGATTTTAAATTTTAAAAATCAGTAATTTTTATTGAAAAATCAATAGAGGTAAAGCTTTTTAAGTTTTAAGTTATTGAAAATAAATAACTTATTAGATTTAAATTGATAAATTAAGGAAAGTTTGATTTAATGGCGGAAATTTAAGGAATAAGAAATAATGCTTTGTCCAAATAAATAGTGTTAAATGATTGATTATCAATAACTTATAAAAATTTTAAGAAATTACTCAATTTATAAAGTAAGCCGAAGGCTTAAATATAGGGTGGGTTGGAAAATGAAGAAAAATAAATAATTTTAGAATTATTTGACAAGGCAATTTAACTTTATTTATTTTCCTTTAAAATTTCAAAATGATTTTCTTAACTTTTTTATATGAGATTAAAATTATAGATGGAACAAAGAATGAGCCTGTTGATTCTGCCATTTCATATATATTTAAAATTTCACAAAATAATGTTGAATTAATAGATAGTTATAAAGTGAAGAATGGAATTTTAAAATTTGAAATTAAAGATACTTCAATTAAAGCAATTGGTATTCAAACGGACTATAAAGGATTTAGTTTTTATAGCCCTATCATAAATTTACCAATTAAGAATGAGAGTTTATTTGTATATCAAGTTAGTAATGAAGGTAATGTTCAATTTAAAGAATATGGAGCATTTGTAGTAAATCAAGATAGTATAATAATGGTAGCAGAAGATATTATTTTATCAACAAATTCCAAAAATGCTTTAATACCAAAAGAGCCTATAAAATTAATTCTTCCGAAAGGTTTTGAAAATTTCAGATATAATGGACTTCCAAACGATAGCATTCAAATTGTAGGAGAAAGTCTTTTCATTAAGCCTTTTATTATTCCAAATACTAATAACTTAATAAGTTTTGTTTATATGGTTAAAAAGAAACTAAATCTTGAAAGAAATTTAGGAAATATAAATTACACAGTAGCAATAAGAAAAGATTTAAAGCATAGTGTAAAAAACTTATCAAAAGGAGATATTCAAAAAATGGGAAACATAGACATACAATTGTATAGAGGAAATAAACCTTTTATTGTCCAAGCAAGTGTAATGCCATCATTTGATATAATTAGTTTGATAAATAAAAATAGATTTGTTATTGCTGGAATTGTTATTGCTATTATTGTAATAGTTATTTTAATTTTACAATCAAGAAGTAAAAATGAGACTAAAAGTAAAGAACCTAAGCAAGAAAATTAACAATAAAACAATTTTTGAAAATGTAAGTTTTGAGATAGAAAGAGGAATTTTACTAATAAAAGGACCAAATGGCTCAGGAAAAACAACATTACTTAAAATTTTAGCAAGAATTGAAAAGCCAACAACAGGAGAAGTAAATTATGAAAATATAAATAATTTTGAAATTTCATATCTTGGACATAAAATGGGAATTTATTTAGAATTCACCGTTTTAGAAAATTTAAAATTTTTTGGATTTGATGAGGAACTAATTAAAATTTTTAAAATGGAAAAATTTTTAAACTATAAAGCAAAATTGCTTTCAAGAGGCTCCTTACAAAAAATTGGCATTATTAGGGCATTATCAAAAAAATCAAAACTATATTTACTTGATGAGCCATTTACATCACTTGACGAGAATTCAAAAAATATCATTATTGAAATTATAAAATCTCTCTCAAAAGATAAAATTTTTATTATAACAACTCATGAAAAGCTTGAAATATCAAATAATTTCATAAGTCTTTGAAAGTACTCTAATACTTGACAACAATTTTCACATTCTTATTATTAACTTTTTTTAAAATATAAATCCCACTACTTGGCACTTTAAATGAAATTTCATTATTATTTATCCTTCCTCTTATAATCTCCCTTCCAAGAATTGTAAAAACTTTAAATTCTCCGTTTATATTTTCATTTAATTTTATAATGACATTATTGTTTTTGATTTTTATTAAGGAAATGAAGGATTCGGGAATTGAAATAGAGCCAGAGAATTTGGAAATAAAAGCATCCGAATAATAAGAGCAACCTCCACAATTTGGCTGATAATAAGCACCTCCTCCTGGATTAAGAGTTGGAAAGTCAGTTGAATATGTCCGACCAACTACAAAAACACTTCCATTAGCATCTGTTGAAATTGAATTGGCTATATCACCATAACTTCCTCCATAATAAGTAGCCCACAATCTAACTCCACTATTATTGAATTTTAAGATAAAAGCATCAGAGCAACCTCCTCCACAAGTTCCCTGATAATAAGCACCTCCTCCTGGATTAAGAGTTGGAAAGTCAGTTGAAAGTGTCCATCCAACTACAAAAACATTTCCATTAGCATCTGTTGAAATTGAATAGGCTCTATCATCAGCACTTCCTCCATAATAAGTTGCCCATAATCTAATACCATTATTAGTGAATTTCAAGATAAAAGCATCAGAATAATAATAAGAACCATCATAATTACAATTCCCATTAGTTCCACAAGTTCCATCATAATAAGCACCTCCTCCTGGATTAAGAGTTGGAAAGTTAGTTGAAAGTGTCCATCCAACTACAAAAACATTTCCATTAGCATCCGTTGAAATTGAATAGGCTACATCCCCCTTACTTCCTCCATAATAAGTTGCCCATAATCTAATACCATTATTGGTAAATTTTAAGATAAAAGCATCAGAATAATAACCACCGGCAAGATTTGGCTGATAATAAGCACCTCCTCCTGGATTAAAAGTTGGAAAGTCAGTTGAAGATGTACTTCCAACTACAAAAACATTTCCATTAGCATCCGTTGAAATTGAATAGGCTCTATCATCAGCACTTCCTCCATAATAAGTTCCCCAAACAAGAGCATGAGGGTCAATTAAAAGTTTTTCTTTTCCCTCATAATCCTTTATTTCAAAGCTTAATAAATTGTCCTTTATTGTGTATTTGGCAGTTATTTCCTTTTTCCCTTCATAAGCAATTAAATTGCCATCTTTTATTATCCCAATTGGTGTTTTTAATAA
>Ga0081478_139560_pt1 | contig 32291 bp, 39 predicted proteins | sample OctSprmetagenome_FD_70983 | JGI IMG/M metagenome (GOLD analysis project Ga0081478, IMG submission 70983) | Hot spring and microbial mat streamer communities from Octopus Spring Streamers, Yellowstone National Park, USA - T=80-84 v2 (version 2) | ecosystem: Environmental > Aquatic > Thermal... | reverse complement strand
CTGGCTTTCGTATCAGCTCTCTTCTACCTACTCTCAGCTATAACGCTTTTCCGCCTATACCTGGATCTCGGTGGGGAGCTCCAGCTCCGCCTCTTCCTTGGCTTCACCCTTCTCTCGCTAAGCCAGGTTTCAATGGTCTTCTCCATCACCGTCGGGGATGCAAGGTTGTCCTACGCTCTCTAAGCTACAACACCTGCCTTAGCCCTATCGGGTATCTACATGGTTTGGAGCTCCAGGCGTTTCACATACCTCCCAGCCTTAACCCCCCTGGTGGTTATACCTTCAAGTCTCGACATGCTAGCCTTCCTTCTAGCCGTTACGGCTGTAAGAGGGTTTAGGGGGCATGTTAGGGTGGGTTTTACTATAATAGCTTTAGCCCACTTTGGGAGGGCTGTTGGAACACTACTACTCCCGGGAACCCTCCCAGCTCTAATCCTTGTATTATCTGAGGCTGTGAGAGCTCTTGGAGCCCTCTACATGGCCTTATGGTATGCTGGGAGGGTTCTCTAGTTGAAGGCTAAGAGGAGTAGGCTATCCATAATAATCGATGTGCTCTCATACCTCTCAGAGGAGGGTGGGGAGGCCCCGGCTACAAGGATAGCCCAGGCTACGGGCTTGGCCTACGATAGGCTTGTGAAGCTATTAGAGGAGCTTAACGAAAAGGGTGTTGTTGCTGTAGAGGCTGGTGAGAGTGTTAGGAGGGTTAGGCTTACAAGGAAGGGTTTGGTGTTGCTCCAGAGGCTTAGAGATCTAAGGGAGTTCCTAGAGGATCTAGGTATAGAGGTTTGAATGTTCCTTTAAAGGTTCAGTCTAAGCTTAAAAGTTCGAGGGATAAAGGGGTGGTTTTAGAGTATCTACCCTACATCCTAGGAGGGGCTGTAGTCTCCATGATAGGTAGTATGAGTGGTATAGGTGGAGGGGTTTTCATGGTCCCCCTGTTCTACCACATAGGCTTGCACATAGAGAAGGCTGTAGGCACAAGCTTGTTCATAATAGTGTTTAATGGGGTCTCAGCATCAATATCATACTGGAGGAGGGGGCTCCTGAAGCCTGGAGGGTGGCTTACGCTAGCAATACTAATGATACCATCTGGCATGGTCGGAGCTCAGATAGCAAGTATAGCTCCAAGAACCATTATAAAAACAGTGGTGGCATCAATAGTCATAGTCTACGGTTTAAACCTAATACTAAGAGGATCGGGGAGAGCTCTGGGGGTTAAACTTAACAACAAGATCCTAGTACCAGTAGCGGGGGTTACAGCTGGGCTAGTGGCAGGCCTCTCGGGTATAGGGGGTGGAGCTATACTAATGCCAGTCCTAATCTCAGTACTAGGCCTCCCAGTACATGAGGCGGTAGCCGCTAGCATGCTATCAATAGTAATCACATCAACATCGGGCTCCGTAGTACACATAGCTAACGGCAACGTAGTCTTCAACATAGCAATACCATTCGCACTAGGAGCCATAATAGGAGCTCAGATGGGAAGCACTATAGCCTCCAGGATGAGGTCTAAGACTTTAACCATTGTAGTCGGGTTAGTTCTAGCAACAGTGGGGGTTCTAACGTTGCTAAGGTAGCTACCTCCTCCTAAACACTAGTAGTAGCATGGAGCCAACAATAATCCCAGCTGCTAATATGCTCGCAATGATCGTTGTAGGCGTCCCTTGCACCGTTAAACCCGCTTGTCCCCCCTGGGTTGGGCTTTGTAGAGGTGGTGCTTGCACTGTTTGAACCAGGGTTTGTGTGATTACATGTGTGTAGGTGACAGTCCTTGTCTCAACGAGGGGTTTCGCCTGGGTTTGAGTCACGTTCTCTAAAATTACTATGTTGCTAGTAGACTCGAAGGTTCTCTCCGTTTCGGGGATCCTAGCTCTTACAAGCAGGTACCCCCTCTCCCCTGTTTTCACAGGTGCAATGAATGTTCCATCCCCTCTAGGCGTTATCGTGGCAACTGGGATCCAGTTTATGGCGTCCAAGCTAGCCTCTATATAGACTCTGGTATCCGTGGGCGGGCTAATCACCCCTATTACGCGTGCTTCCCCACTTGGGGTGGCTAGGGTTATTGTTATGCTATGCTGGGTTTTAGCGTAGACTAGAGCCTGGTATGTTAGGTTTAGGGGGCCGTACTCTTGTGTTACATACCTGGCCTTAGCTGTTAAAACGTAAGCTCCCCCCCGGGTCGGGTTGAACTGTACTGTAGCATATCTAGACGACCCGGGCTCTATGGAGGGATGGTAGATGACGTCCAGGAGGGACTCGTTAACATAGAGTGAGACGCTGATGTGGTATAACGTGTTAGCACCTCTATTGGAGATCGCGATGCTCAGCGTGGCAGTAGATCCGACCCTTACTGAGGTGGGAACGTTTATTGAAAGCTTTAGAGCCCCGGCAGGGGATGCTATGATAGCTGGTATCCTGAGGTCTCTCGTGAAGAAACTCCTAGCGGTAGCATTCTCGACATAACCTGTAATTGAGAGTAGTAGGAGTTCCACCACCTGATCTCCAGGTCTAAGTTTGGCATAACGAGGCTCTGAGAGCTCTAGGTGGAGGCTTAGGGACCTCCTATCGCCAACCTTACTGAAGACGCCAACGTAGGAGCTAGAGCTAACACCACCCGTGGATGCAGTTACCGAGACTATAGATAGCTTGGAGCCCGCAAAAGCCTCTCTAACCTCAAAGTCTAGATCGAGTACAGCAACCCTCCCTGGCACTAAGGGCTCCCAGAACCCCACCCTAATCTCGACAACCCACCCGCTCTCCACTAACACGTAGCCGTAACTCCTGTATGTGAACCTAGGCTCCTCTAATGCCATCGTGGGGGCCGCTAACAATAGGATCGCCAGGAGTGCTAGGTAAGACCTCACACCAAACCACCTCCCACGGTAACCTTAATTAAGGTTAAGCCCGAGAACCGGGGCACACTAATACCCTCAACGAATGTCCTTAACAGTAAGTCTGAGATTGCAGAGGAGGCTATAATCGAGACACCTGAGAGCAGAGCTAGTATGCTAAAGTGTAACACCATAACACCCCAAAAGCCCCCTTCAACAGCTTTAACAGCTATAGAGTTGGCGGCCGCCATGGACAACGCTACAATCGCTACGTACGCCATAGTAGGTGTGGTCTCGGGAGCCCCCGCAAATGGTAAAACTGATACCGGGAGCTCCCTAGCCACTCCTAGGAGCTCCCCTAGAACCTGTATGAGCGTTACTATGAACTGGGCTAGAGCGACTAGGATAACGTGCATCAAGTAGACAATAGCCTGGAAGGATCTAGCTATCTGCTCCCTACTCTTCTGCATGTTGGCATAGTCCGCCACCACATCACCCAGCTTCTCCCCCACCTTCCTCATATCAGCCGCTGACTCTAGGGAGTCGTACAGTATATCCACAACCCTCCTGACAACATCGCTTCCACTCTCGCCTACAAAGAGGAGCCAGGCATTCCTCCTATCAACACCCGCGGTGAGCCTCGCATGGACACCTTTTAGGAAGGGGTTCAGAGGGCCTATGTTAACTCTAAGGAGCCCCTTTAGCACTAGAACCTCGTTTCCAAGTGTTGAGTAGAGCGCACCATAGTTCTTAGTGAATATGGGGAGGAAACCTGACATGCGCCTAAGCCTCCTCTCCATCCTAAAGGCGACATAGCCTGGAGCCAGTAATGGGAGACCCATGGCCACTAAAGCTAAGCCCATGGATCCTGTTGAGTTGAATGCTAGGAGGCCTCCTATTAAGCCTATGATAGTGGAGGCTAGGAGTAGCCTGTTGAAGAGAGCTAGATCCCCCGGTCTAACCTGGAGGCTATGCACCAACCTGTGCTTGGGTAGAGAGTAGTACATGAACAACGCTAGGAACCATAGTGCAGCCTGCGATGTAACAGCTATACCCAAAGCCGGCCAAATGCTACCTAACATGAGGTATGCTACAAGAGCTATGTTAACGTTAAGGAACATGACGGAGGAGAGGACCCCCACATAGACTCCGAGAAGAACCCTTATGGTCTCTAGGAGCCTTGCGTAGATAGCCTTATAATCTGATACAAGGCTGTCGAGCTCAATCCTCAGGAAACCCTCTATGTCGTGGCCTGAGCTTAGAGCCTCAGAGAGCCTGAGCAGGAAGTCTCTGAAAAACGGGTTCCTAGCATAGCCTAAGCTGGATCTTATGGAGTCAACGTAGCCTAAGCCGTAGTCCCTAGCCAGCAGAACGATCCTACCTAGAACTCTGCTGTAGCCATTGTAGCCGACACCACTCACACCCCCGGGGCTGAGTATCCTCTCCACAGGAGGCTTCCCGGTGGATATCGAGTAGAGGTGTGTCATAAAGAATAGTAGGTTATCGTCTAGAGGTGTGGAGAAGGCCTCTCTAAGCCTCCCCAGTAGAGCTGACACCGCTCTCACCCCGTTAACTTGAGGGATCCCCTCCTGAGCTTTGCTAATGCATCTTCAAGCGATATCTCGTACGTCTTCTTGATAGCCTCCCATACCTTAAAGTAGTCTAGTATCTTCCTGTTTACAAGCTCCTTTAGGAACTCCGCTCTTAGGTCGAGCTCCTCGTATATCTTCCTTATCTCCAGTCTACTCAGCCCAGCCATACTAGCTATCTTAGACTCTAAGAGGAAGCTAGCTCCACGCCCCCTGAAGGTAAACCTATCCCTAACAGAATCCCATGTAAACACAGGCACGTAGACTATGGAGTCGCTCCTCGGATCATAACTTACTATTTCGTTAACACTAATAACCCTCCTAACCATCTGTCCCCCTCTCCAAACAGCGTTCTGTATCAACACGAAGTTAAGGTTAGGTATGAAGGCCTTAGGGACCCTTATAGGCTCTCCCACAAGCCTCTGGACGACCTGATCTACGCTCCCAGCATGGAATGTTGCTAGGCCGGGATGCCCTGTCTGGAGTGCTTGGAAGAACACGCTAGCCTCAGCACCTCTAATCTCGCCAACTATTATGTAGTTAGGCCTCTGCCTCAAAGCAGCCTTAAGTAGGTCGAAGAGGGTTACAGAGGATTCAGCACTACCTGTTACCCTTGCTAGCTCTCTAACCCAGTTAGGGTGAGGTGGCCTAACCTCAGCTGTATCCTCAATGGTTACCACCTTGTAGTTAGGTGGTATGAATGCCGCTACAGCGTTCAAAGTGGTAGTCTTACCAGAGGCCGTCTCCCCTACAACCATACCGCTCATGTTATTGGATAGGAGCATCCATAGGTAGGCTGCTACCCTCTCGTCCATCGTATTCCAGGCTATGAGCTGCGTCACACTCACAGGCTTCTCAGCAAACTTCCTTATAGTGAAGTTACTCCCATGAAGGCTTACATCCTCCCCGAAGACGAGGTTAAGCCTACTACCATCAGGTAGAGTGGCGTCTATAATAGGCCTAGCGTGGGACACGGGCTTCCCGACCCTCTCAGCAAGCCTTATAACGAACCTGTCTAGCTCCTCCTTGCTCGTGAAACCCCTATTGGACTCCAGGGTTCCGAAGAGCTTGTGTACAACGTATATGTTGCCTGCACCCTTACATGTTATATCCTCAAGCCACGGGTCTTGAAGGAATGGTTCGAGGAACCCTAGGCCGGCCATGTTCCTTACCACATAGTACCTTAGGGCCTCATAGTCTCCAGTGTAAACGGGGATCCTCCCCTCCCTCCCTGTAAGCCTCTCGTAGCTAACAGGGGTTCTCGTCACCTGTACAACCTCTTCTAGCTTCCTCAGGAGCAGCCTCCTCTTCTCCTCCGCATCTTCTACAGCATCCCGGTCCTTGATTGCTGTTGCTAGCTTAAACTCCACCAGGTCCATTAACCTCCTGTTAGGCTCCGGGGGTTCTATGACTATGTACCTCCCATAGGATCTATAGGACTCTCTCCTGACTACGTGTACGTATATCATATCGCTTACAGCATACAGTATGTTGACATCCCGGGCTCCTTTGAGACTGTAGTCGAGCTCCCTAGCGTTATGGAACCTAGGGGGCCCGTAGAGTCTCGTGGCCTCAGCTATGTACTTGGCTAGATAGCCCTTCCTCCTAACCTCAGCCTCAAGCCTGGGATCAAGCTGGAGCCTTTGCACCCCCCTCACCCCCTAGCTAGGGTTATTGGTAAGAGTTTGATCCCGAAGGCTGGGTCAACATCGAAGGCCGTGACCTGGTCTACAGGGCCCCTGGCTCCCCTGAGCTTAGCGATCTCCATTACCTTAACACTGATACCGCCTATCTCCGCAGCCTTCAGTAGTATGAGGCCATCGCATATGCTCCTAAGCCTTAACATCAGGTTCTCGGGGAGAGCTCCAGTGTGGGCTGTAAGCACCACCAGCTTATCAGCGTTAGCCGACACTATCTTGAGCTTCGTCGAGAAGTCGAGAACACGGTCCATGTCAGCGTAGGATGCTAGGACCGAGAAGGAGTCTAGGACAACGGCATCCCATATGTTCATGGTGTTCATGAGGTACGATGCAATGTGTGGTAAGAGCCTTGAGGCCGTCCCTTTACTCCACCTCAGACCCTCAATGTGCACAGGGTATATCCTGAGCAAGCCCCTCAGATAAAACCTTGAAACATCAAGGCTAACCCTCTTAGCCTGATCGAGGAAGCTCTTCACAGTAGCCTCTGAGGTTACGTAGACGACCCTTAGGCCTGAGTTTAGAGCCCCGTAGGCTACTTGGAGGGCTAGAATGCTCTTACCAATACCGTGGCCACCCTCAATCAAAAGCATTATGGGTATAGGGATACCTCCCCCGAGTCTTGCGTCGAGCTCCTCGTTACCCGTGGAGATCACTCTACCCAACGGCAGTCACCTTACTAGAGAGAACTCAGCTTTAACAGCCTCAGGTGATATTATGGTCACTGTTATCAAGGTCCCCGTGTCGGGCCACCTCTGCATATACGCTACTATGAGGGCCTCCTCGCCTGGCCTAAGGTATGGGTGGGATTCGGGGTCGAGCTTAACGCTACCCACATCTATACTCAATACACTCCAGTAGCCCGGCGTCCAAGAGCCCGTCTTACCCTTGAACCTGAGGATTTCAACTACTCTAGATCCGGAGCTCTCATAAGATACTATGACCTCCAGGGCTTCCAGCCTGTACAGGGCCTCTGAACCATCATTCACTAGCCTTAGCTCTATCGATGGACCCCCGTAGGCATCGGTGAAGTTAGCCCAGGTGATCCTCATAGTATAGCGTGGTGCCCTCCACTGGTTCAGCTCTACAGCTGTCTTCACGCTATCGAGGACTCCGACTACGAGCAGAACTGTTACCATCATGAGTAACGCTGTTACAACGAGCCCTGGGATTAGAGCACTAACCCCCCTCGCTACCCTACCCAACTATGACACCCTCGCTTACAACACCATTAGCTAACACTATCTTGACACAGTAGGGTGGCGGGCCTACAGCCGTGCCATTATATATCCTCAGGATCAGGGTCTCCCCTATGCTCCATACACCGTCAGCGTAGAGCTCCTCGTAAGACCAGGTCCGGGGGCCTGAGCCCAGCCTGTATAGTGTTTCGCACACCCTGCCGAAGTAAACGTCTGCTGACTCCACCTCACTGACAGCTATAACCCTCCTACCCGTGTTCTTAACGAATACCACGAAGTGGTCGCCTTCAACCGCTCCATGCACCACCTCAACCCTCGTCCTAAGCCTATCCTCAACCCCCCTACTAGCCCCTCTTATCGTCGAGTCTATCATGTAGTACTGTGATATCACCGTTGAGGCGACCATAGCTGCTATGACGATCCCCGCTACGACTAGGATGGCTGTTGTAACCCCCTCTGACACCATCATCTCCCACCTCTACCCATGTACTCTAGTAGTTTGAACACGTGCTCACCCCCGGTTATACTCAGTTGCTTGGCTAGGATCGAGAGTATCCTCACCTTCTCCGAGACCCTCTCACCCCTAGTCCTGCTCCTCTCAACAAAGCTCATTGCAGCCCTTAGTGCTCTAAGCTTAGCCTCGGGCACAACCCTAAGGCTCCCCAGGAGCTCTAAAACGTCCTTCAAGTCATCCCAGTCCTTGGAGCCGTATATGCCGTCAAGCCATAGGATTAGATCTAGGAGCTCCAGGAAACCCCAGGATCCATCTGTTGCAAGCCTACCTGGGAGGGCCCTGGCCGTGAGGGGTGCTATCCCACCCGCTCCCCCACCCTGCCCCCCCTCACCCCCGGCTATGCCGGCTAGAGTTAGTATTGCGTTCTTAGTATCCTCATCCAGGAACTCTGCAACACTCCTCATGAAGTTGAATGGATTCCTAACCTCGTCAACCTCACCCTTTAAAGCCATTATAGCGTTCCTAAACTCCTCGAGGGATGATGAGAGCTCACTCTTAAGACTCCTAACCTCACCCTCAAGGTTTGAGAGAGCCTCTAGAACCCCATCGCTCTGAGCAGGCTGCTGGACGACCTGGGGGCTAGGCTGGCTAGAGGGCTCGGGGGAGGTAGGTGCCTTGGGAACTGTAACCTCCTCAACCCCAACCACGGCATCAACAGGCTCCACAGAACCCTCAACAGAGCCCCCGGGGCTGACACCATCGAAGCCAGCTAGCCTACGAGCTGTAAGAGAGCAGAGAGGGCAACCACAAGGCCATAGAGGGTCACCACGCCTAACCCTAGAGAGGAAGATAACGCTGGAGAGAAGGAGGTGGAAACCAGAGGAGGCTAAGATGATGGAGGCCACAAGAGAGGGGACAAGGTAGGGTGCGGGGGTAAGAGAGCCAAAGTAGGCTAGAACAACACCTAAACCCAGTAGGGGGAACGCTAACACCAAGACCAAAACCACCTTAAACAGAGGCAAATCAAACCCCTACAACAAACAAAACCCCACGCTGAGGATAGGAGCGAAAAACCATACACCTAAATTCGGAAAACACCAAGACCAAGTAAATCAAACCCTATAAAACCAGCTCAGGGGATAGAACAATAGCTCAGAAGAGGGGAAAGAAGAAAGAAAGGAGAACAGTTTATATAAATAAAAAAGGTGGGGGTGGAGGGACTATTAGAGCCCCGCGAGACACTATCCTAGATCTACTACCGGCTGCGTCAGACTTGGTGGTATCATCCTCTCTATAGTCAGAGGAGCCCCGATAGGAACCTTAACCTCAATCTTAACCAAATCGTAGCCATCGGGTCTGACACTCGGATCCCTGTAGTAGACGAAGAAGACGACCTTCTCACCGGGATCCAAGACTAGATCATCGTTAATCCTAACAACCCAGTTAAGAATAACAATCACCTTGTCCGAGGCGTACCTGGCTAGTAAATCTGAAACCTCGGTGGGATCAGAAACGTCCTCGGGGAGCCCCACATAGACAACGTAGTCAGTAATGTCGTCGTCGTTTATGTCTAAGTTTAACCTAGTAACAGTGCCCTTAGCACCTGATACGGTCTCACCTAGTATGTTATCTACTATCTCTGGTATTTTGCTTGTGTCTGTTATTGGTGTTAGTATTGCTATTAGGTATGCGTTTGTTATCGTTAGCCCCTTGTCTGGGCTCCAGTATGATACTATTGTTTTTGTCGGTGTTAGGTCTACCTTGTGCTGTCCCGATGATAGCTTTACTGGTGCCCACGCGTACAGGATGTTCTGTGCTGTTGTGTCAACGGCTGCCACGAAGGTCCCGTCTAGCTCTAGTGCTGAGCTCGCCTCGCCAAGACCCCTCTGCATGACCAGCTTACTCTGCTGGCTGGTGAAGAAGCCCATGTTGAGTACTACGAACGCTAGAGCTGCGGCAACGATAACGAAGGCTATTAGCACGATGGCACTCTCAATACCAACAATGCCCCTCCTAGCCACAGCTAACACCACCTGGGCCAATAAACGTTAGGACAGCGAATGACAATAACTGTAAAGACAGGGGACTAGGGGTGGGAGGAATCAAGGGTATAAGTAGTTTAGATTCGCTGGTCTATAGCGGGCAATGAATTATTTGTATGCTGTGAAGAACTAAACCTTTTAAACTCAGCGAGCCTAACCGTGATTGGGGGAGCGGCGGTCGTCTAGCCTGGACTAGGACGCCGGCCTGCCAAGCCGGAGGTCCCGGGTTCAAATCCCGGCCGCCGCACCACCCAATCACTCCCACCAATCACTCCAGAGTAGCCTCTAGCAGGCTCCCCTCCATGATTTTCTCTCCTCATATCGGCTTTCATATCAGCTTTAAAACCCCTCCCATACCGGAGCTCATGGTGCAGGAGTTTGGTCGACCCAAGCCTGGTGGATTTGAAAAGCCTAGGGGACGAGGTTAGGTTCAGGATTTTCGACTACCTGTGAGGTAAAGGCGTTAGGAGCTCAGAGATAGGAGTAGACCCCACGTACGCTAACAAGATCAAGAACCGCAGGGCTAGGGTCTCCGATGCTCTGCTTGAGAGGATAAGGGTGAGGGGGAGCTAAGGGACATTCACGCCGTGGAGTTTAAAACTAAGGCCGGTCGTGAACGGGGGGCTGGGGTGCAGTTGAGATATCACTGAACCTGATACAGGCTGAGAAGCTGTGTAAAGCAAAGCTCCTAGACAGGAGCCTGTGCCTTAAGATGGCAGAGCTAGCCCCGCAATGGAGCCCCCTCAAGAGCTTAAGGTGATGTGGGGAGCCTGCGTAGTTTGTAAGCTCTAAACTACTGTAGACTTATTGTGGGAATTTCAGCCTACAGTAAGCCTATCAGATTCAGAGATTGGCGGTTACATACACTAGACACACGGGTGCACAGCTGCGCACGCCTGCGAGTGCCCGAGCACAGAAACACTAGGAGGAAAAACGGGGGAGGAGCCGGCTGTGGGTAGGGCTGGAGGATCCCCGGGTTCCGCGGTCTCCGTCAGCCGGTCTGCTTGACTATTATCATCACGTTGTAGACTTGGCTGGCTATGCCGGATCCTATGAACGTGAACGTGTACGACCACGTGCCGTTGGCGGCCACAGAGCCCGTGCTCTGGGTCTGCTCGGCTATCACGTTCCCGCTCTCGTCAAGGAGTTGCACGGTCACGTCCGCCGTGTGCGCGGCCGACGCGTCCGTGTTCCTAATGGTGACGGCCACGTTCACCCTGTTGGGCCCCTTCGGGTTGAGGCTGAAGGACTGTAGCGTGAACTGCGTGTCGGGGAAGGAGGCCTGCCACAGGTTTATCCTCTCTGTCACAGTGTTTATGGTGAGGGCGATCGCCACAGACACGGGGATGGACACGGCTAGGATTAGTGCTAGGGCCAGCCAGAGGGGGACGCTCCTGCTCAAAACCCTGCGACGACCCGGCACCACCGCCACCTCCCGCTCTACTATGCTAGAGATAGTAACGGAAAAACCATACACCTAAATTCGGAGGACACCAAGACCACGTAAATCAAACCTTATAAAACCAGCCCAGGGGGGTAGAACCCGAGGAGAGAGGTTCCCCCGGGGCTCTAAAACACGGGGTTAGACATCTGCGGGGCGCCGTGTTGTCTAACTGGGGCCGGGAGCGTGCGGGTGCGCAGCTGTGCACCCCAAAACCTCCCCAAGGTAGGTGAAACTACCCACCCCGGACTCTCGCTTCCACGGGCCTGCCAGCCCCCTAGGTTAAACGCTAGGCTACGGTGGAGCTCCTCTAAGCACGTGATTGTGAGCCCGCGCCCCGACGCTAGGTAGACCTGCACTATCGCCAGACCCCCGGCCGCGGGAGCCCCCCGTTTAGGCATTGTTGCTAGGAGGCCGCGAGGCTGGCCCCCGCTTCCACGAGCTTCCCCGAGAGCTCTATCTTGAGAGGATGAGTCTGGCTATGATGCCGCCTACTGCTAGGCCTATTATTAATAGGAGTATTGATATGGGTAAGTTGATTTGTGTTGTGGTGGATGTTATCGTTACTGTGTGCTCTCTGGCTACCTCTCTTGTGATCTCTCTTTCTAGGAGCTCTGTTAGTGTTCTAGTCACCTCTCTTGTTTGTGTTATATGCTCTTTTACCGTTGTTGTTATTGTTGTAGTTTCTGTCGTTGTCCTCGTTTCCTCTCTTACTCGTGTTGTGGTGGTTGTTAGAGTTGTTTGTGTTGTAAGGGTTATTGTTTGTTGTTGGGTTACCGTTGTGGTTGTTGTTGTCGGCTGTGTTACTGTTGTTGTTGAGATTGCGGTTGTTGTCGTTGTTTGCGTTTGAGTTGTGGTCTGGGTCTCTGTTACTGTTGTTGTCTTTGTATCTGTTGTTGTGGTTATTCTCGTCGTTGTTGTGGTTGTTGTGTATGTGGTTGTTGTCGGCTGTGTTATTGTTGTTGTCACGGTTGTTGTTACTGTTACCGTTGTTGTTGTTTGCGTTACTCCTACTAGTTCGAGAGCGTATATAGTCCACCTGTAGTTCCCAGGCTCTCTATCTATTCCAGCTATGTATAATCTACTATCTTCAACCCACATCCTCCCAGGTGTTAGGTAGGAGTCTGCGTTAACGTTCTCGCTTATATAGCTTTTACCCCTTACGCCAAGATCTTTATCTAACAGGTACACTGTGTGCCTGTAGTAACCGCCACTCATCTCATGACCTGCTATTACTAGGTATCCTCCTATGAGGGCCCCCTTCATGGGGGTGAATTCCTTTAACTCAACGTTTAAGGCTATGCTGTCGTCGGGCTTGAATTTGACGACGTGGCCTCTATCGCCTACAACGTACACGAACCCCTCATTGTCTGCTAAAGCTGTAATAGCCGCACCGGGCACCCTGGGGTCTATGGATTTAACGGGGGCCATGGACTGTGGGTCTACTATCTCAATCCACCACCTATCACCCGTATCGTTTCTAGCAACACCTACAGCCCATAGGTGTCCTGTTACCTTGTTGAAAGCTATGCCCGCTACCACTGTGTGGTGTCCGCTTAAACCCTTGGATTTATAGGATGAAACCCTAGCTAGGCTACCGTCGAGTTTATCTATTCTGAAGACGAGGTTCAATCCTCTTAGATCACCACCGCCCACATACAGGTAGCCCCCGCTAGACTCTATAGTGGAGGAGAGGCCTATCCAGCCTAGATCCTTCACCTCAACGTTCAAGCTAGAGTCCACCTTGAGAACGTACGCCTTAGGAGGTATGGTTATGGTAGCCCCCGTAGCGTAAGCATAGCCAGCCATAACAGTGCAGTCAACAAGAGTATCATTACCAGAACCTGGATTCCTAGTCCACACACCTACGAGAGCTCCTGTAGAGGGGCTCCTAGACTCAACCCTAAACTGGTAATCCCCAGGCTGGCTATCAAAACCGAAGACTAGGAGGAGATCGCCTAGAACACAGGAGGCCTGAGCACTATCATCACCACCACTAGGGTTACTAGAGACAACCCATACAACATTAACACCGGGAGCCCCACCCAAAGCCTGGAATGTGGAGTGGAGGGGGAGGCCTAGTATGGGTATAAGAACAGCTAACACAACGAGCAAACTCACAGTACCACGGCTACCCAACGCATCCACGCTCCTCAACCGCTTACCCCATAGTTATCGAAGGGGGTATATAAGGGATTAGAGGCTATAAAGGGTCGCGGAGCTCCAATCTCCCAAACGCGAGGTTCATCCAACAAGTTAAAAACTATCCTCCCATGGAGCCCGCTAACCGTACTTGAACCCCAGTATGAACCCTGCTGTGAAGGCCCCAGCGAAAGGTATTGAGGCTATCACAAATGACTGTATGGAGTATGTCGTGGCCTGTGCTCCAGCTAGAGCTCTTTCAACGAGGAGCGCCAGCTTATCCCAGTTAACAGCTATAATACCATAGTAGGCTAGGACTAGAAGGCCTACAGTGAACACCCCTAACACTAGCAACACCACTTTAACAAGCTTCTTCAAAGCATACCCAGCAGAGAAACCAAGAATCAAACCACCACCAGCCTGGAATAGGAGAGCCGTAAGCACATCACCTGAAGTTACATCAACCACATCTAACCACCACGACACTATAGGTTAAGCAAGAGTTTAAATCTAGAAAGGAGATGGCTTAAGTTAAACTATACACTTCATATAACATATAACCTGTCCCCATTAAAGGTAACTCATGATGGGCCTGTGTGAGTAGAGATGAGGACGTAAGGTTAGTTAAGGAGTTCGTCTCTAGAATAATACCACGTAGAAAGCTAGGGTATATGAAGAAGAATGTTTACAGAGCCGGTGTGAGCGGTGGTCTGCAGGGTTAAAGTTAGGTTAAAGGTTAAGGATAGAGTCTTTGAAGGAAGAGCTCTTCTCAATAGCGGTTTCGAGGCGGACACTCCAGACATCATTGTACCCGTTCACATAGCTAGGGATCTTAAACTATGGCCTCCTAGTACGGAGGCTGTGGTAACCCTTGAAACTGGTGGAGGTGAGGTGACATTACCATACTATACCTCACATGCTACACTTGAACTAATACTACCTGATAGAAGATCTAAGATTGTGAATGTTAATATAATCGTGAGCCCATATGTAGATGAGGTGATACTTAAGCTTAGCAAACCTCGCCTTCCAAGGCTGGGTAGAGTTTCACACACAGCTTTTGAGCATTAAGGCTTTTAAGCCCCCCGGGAGCATGCTACTAGGGTGATTAGGTTCTGGCTGGAGTCGAGGGCTTGGGGGTTGCGGGGGTAAGCCCCGCCTCCTGAGCACTCAGAGCATAGAATACCCCCGGGCCCGGATGAGATGTGTGAAACCATAACCCCCGCTCGGAGGGGTAACACCCTAGACCCAGAGGTTCGAAACCCCGCCCCTTCAAGGGCGGGGAGGGGTCATATCCTTCTCCTCACCGAACACTAAGGGTGCCGAACGTCTTCTACCTAGGATCACGAGGCCTACCTCGCCTACATCCCTCTCCACGTACCCTCCAAAGACCCTAAACCCCCCCTCGATGGGCTTTACACCTAGTTGTTGTAGGAGATCCCGTTCTACAACACTGTAGATTGTACCTGTATCTACGAGAACTTCAACGACTTTACTAGGCTCAGCTGGGTTGAAAAGCCCAGCTTTGGCTTTTAGGGAATGTAGCAACACCTATACATATGTTTACCCTAAAAGGTTATTATCTTAACATAACACAGCGTCATTGTCATTTAATTGCGGCTCTTTTATTATAGAGTTGTTGGATGGAGAAGGGGTTGCATTTTCTGTCGGGCAGCTTATGTTTATGTTTGAGCTTTGATTCGCTAGCTATGAGGTCCTGTCTTCGCCTCTACACATTTGGAGGTTATATCCATATCCTGCCTCTAGCTGCTTCCCTGTAGTCCTCTGTTAGCCTTATTCTGCTGATTAGTGCTGATTTAAATGGTCCTTTGCATTTCGTTTTGAATAGTGCTTTTCTAGATCTTAGGTCTACGTCTACTAGTAGTGCTGGGCAGTCGTGTCCTCTTCCATCTCTTAGTGCTGAGAGTATCATTTTGGCTGTGCTTAGTGGTATTATCATGAGCTCTAGTCCTTGTATCTTCTTTTGCAACTCTCTTACTGCCTGTTGTAGTGCTGGGTTTTGGTCTTCTACGTATATGCATGCTCCTCCGGGGTATCTTGTCACCAGCTCTACCATCTCTTCCCCTAGTGTTTCCTCTATTATCTTCACCAGCTTTTCTTCAGCTTTATAGCCTGATATGCATGCTCCGTAGACGGGGGTCTTTGCTAGGTCTACCTCCACCAGATCTCCCTCAAGGAACCTCCTGTAGTTCTCCTGTCTAAGCCTCCTCCTATCCTCTGCACTCCTCGTAGCCTGCACCATCGGCCTTGTGAGCTTATACACTCCACCTGGGAACAGCCTGGCTATGTACTCTGCTAGCCTATCATCCCCCATGACCACTACGTGGTTCGATCTAAGAGCTCTAACGAAATCCACCTTGTATTCTAGCGCAGCCCACCCCTCAACCCAGCCATCGCTATCAACTACTATAAGCTCGGCTCCATCGCTCAAAGCCTTTGCTTGGAGCTCCACGCAAGCTGATATAATCCTACCTACTAGAGGTGAGGGTTCAATAGAGCCTATGAATCTCAGCATTTCAGGTTCAAGGAATCTAAGCCATGAAACCCAGCTTTTAGGGTAGGCTAAGCCTATGAAGCCCGGGGGCCCTATATCGGCTTGGCCTACATCGGCATCTACAATGGCAACCTTTAAACCTCTAAGAATACCCCTATTGGCTAGGAGTGCTGTGAAGCTGGTCTTCCCGGAGTCCGTTGAGCCTAGAACTGTAACAGTACAGGGGGTTGGACAGCTTGATAGTATTGAATCTGCAACCTCAACCCACTCATCGTAAGGCTCCTCCTCAGGGGAGGCTAGCTCAACCCTAGCATCCCCTTCAAGCTCCACATCAATCCTAGACGCTGTAACCCCCTTAACAACATAGCTTCTAAGCTCTCCGATAACGAAAAACTCCCCCTCCCCGAGCTCAGCCCCTAGGACGCTAACTAGGCCGCTTGAAACCCTCAGCGTTGCAGGTCCAAACACCCTAACTAGGTCCCCAGGCTCCATCTCAAGGGCTACTTTAACCATAGAACTCCCACATCTAACCTGGAAGCCTTAAGACTCTTAAAGCTTCAAGAGCTCCTGTTTTGTTTTAGAGATAAGGCTTTAACCACCACCCTCTCCTCTATCCCTATGAGCTCCCCCAGCAGCTCTACAACCTCCACTAGCCTCAAAGACGCCTCCCCAGCATGAGGTACCACGTCTTCTTGTAAACCGCTTACTGGTAGTGAGTGAACACTATGGGGTGTTGCTAGAGCTCTAAGCCTCGCTGTTATCGATGTAGCTACATAGCCGTCTATCATAGATCCTACTGGTGTGCCCTCTGCTAGGAAATCCGGGAGCCCTGTTATATCCCCTCTTAGCAACTGTGTTATCCTCCTCTCAATAGCGTTAGCCACGTGGGCCGCCCCTACCGCTAGCATATCTGCTATTACAGCTGTGTGTATGGAGTAGAATGCACATGAGTGCACCACTCTTCCATCGACTACAACCGGGTTTGTAGTAGTACTACAAGCCTCCCTTAACACGATGTCCTTGGAGAGCTCTATGAGGTCTAGGACAGCTCCATATATGTATGGCGTGCACCTAAGACTGTAGGGGTCTTGGAGTCTACTGGTGTTAGAACACCTAAGCTCATCTAACGCCTTGAGGGCTGCACTTACACCCGGGTGTCTCTTAATCTTAGACACGAGAGCACCGTAATGCTCCTCCACACACCTACACAACTCCAGAGAGCTCCTAGCAACCTTTAAAGACCTTGACATGGCATCTTCGAGCCTCAATATGGAGTAGGCTAGCAGAGCTGTACTCCAAGAAGTGTTGTTAACCAGAGCTAGAGCCTCCCCCGGCTTGAGATCAACTACGTCCAGGCTCTCAGATCTAAGAGCCTCAGAGCATTCAACCTTAGAACCCCTATGTAGAGCCATGCCAACACCTCTGAAAATGCAGAGGAATGCATGAGCGCTAGGAGCTAGATCACCACTAGCACCAAGACTCCCCCTAACAGGGATTAAAGGGGTTATATCGGAGTTCAGAGCATCAGCTATCCTCAAGGCTAGAAGCCCCCTAACAGGATCTAAACCCTGAGACATCTGGAGAAGCCTTATGAAGAGGAAGAGTCTTGAAACCTCAGGTGGAGCTAGAGGACCCACACCTACAGCGTGTTCAACCAAAACCCTATGCTCCCACTCAGGGCTACAAACACCACTCTTATCCATTAAAGCCCCCAACCCCGAACAATACCCGTACACCCTACGTTTCGAAGCCTCAGATTCAAGGGCAGACCTAGCGGTATCTAGAGCTCTCACCAAACCCTCCCCTACAAGGACCCTCTCCCCACTTAAAACCCTCCTAAACACCATGAAATCAGGGCATAGTCCTAGGTCAACTAAGATCGCCAACCCTAACACCGAGAGAAGGAGACCTCCAAGAACCTATATAACATGAGGGGGCTCTAAAGCATGGTATCGAGCCTTTAACCGTTTAAAAGCACAGCATCTCGTTTAAGCGATGGGGGGTTAGCCTGTGATACTAAGTGATAGGGATATACTGGTGTTGATAAGAGCGGGGGATCTTGTAGTCGACCCTCTCGACACTGAGGTTGTGAGGGAGAACGGTCTCGATTTAAGGCTTGGTAGGGGTTATTGTAGGTTTAAGAGTACGGATAAGCTATTAGACCCCCGTAGCCCTGGAGATTCAGGTGAGTTCTACGAATGCGGGGAGGCTGATGAGATAATTGTTAGACCCCGTGAGCACCTGTTACTACACACGTTAGAGTATATAAGACTACCAGACTACATAGCGGGTCTTGTCAACCTCCGGAGTACATGGGCTAGAACAGGGATATACGTGCCATCAACTGCTGTCGATGCAGGTTTCGAAGGACAACTAACAATAGAAGTTATAGGCTCAAGCTTCCCCGTAAAGCTATACGCTGGAGACCGCTTCCTACACCTAGTCATAGTAAAGCTGGGAACTCCATCTGCTAAACCGTACTCAGGGGAATACCAGAAGCAGAGAGGTGTAAGGCTACCTAAGTTCTTTAAAAATATTTAAGGAGAAACCGGTAGCTAGGTCAAAGGTGTTTAAAGGTGAAGTTGGAGAGGTTACTAGTACTAGTGGCGGCCCTTATGTTAGTAGCGTTCACAGCATTAACTGTTGAAGCACAGGAGACGGAGAGGGCTTTAATAATAATCGGCAAAACTATAGGTGCTGGGATAGCAGTAGGCTTTGCAGGTATAGGTGCTGGGGTAGCAGTAGGCTCGGCCGGGGCTGCTGCCATAAGCGCTATAACCGAGAAGAGAGAGGTCTTCGGGTCGGCTTTGCTAGTAGTGGTCTTAGGGGAGGGAATAGCTATATACGGTCTCCTTATAGCCTTGCTAATAATCCTTATAGTCTAAGCTAGGCTAGACTGGTTACATTGACCTCTACTCTCCTATCAAAGAGCGTGTTTTTATAAGGTATTAGCCTAGAAACTATTATTGGTGTTGTGGTGTTGAGCGCTATTACAAGGGATAGGTGGAGGAGTAATTTCTCGGAGTGGTTTGACTGGATCATTGGGGAGGCGGAGGTTTACGATTATGGTAGGTACCCTGTTAAGGGTATGGGTGTTTGGATGCCATATGGGTTTCAGATTAGGAGGCGGGTTTTAGAGCTTGTGAGAGAGCTCCACGATAGGAGGGGTCACGAGGAGGTTCTCTTCCCACTCCTCATACCCGAGACTCTCCTCAGGAAGGAGTCTGAGCACATTAGGGGTTTTGAGGATGAGGTTTACTGGGTTACCCATGGTGGTTTAGAGCCTCTCGATGTTAAGCTTGCTCTTAGGCCTACTAGTGAGACTAACATAACATACTATGAGTCCCTCTGGATCAAGAGTTACAAGCAGCTCCCCAAGAAGTACTACCAGATTGTAAGCGTCTTCAGGTTCGAGACTAAGGCTACAAGGGCTATGATCAGGCTTAGGGAGGTTACCACGTTTAAGGAGGCTCACACAGTTCACGATAGCTTTGAGGATTCCGAAAGACAAGTTTTAGAGGCTATAGAGATCTACAGGGAGTTGTTCGACGCCCTAGGCATCCCCTACATCATATCTAGGAGGCCTGAGTGGGATAAGTTCGCTGGAGCCCTCTATACCATAGCATTCGACACCGTAATGCCCGATGGCAGGGTTATGCAGATAGGGACTGCTCACAACCTAGGGCAGAACTTCACAAAAGCATTTGATTTCAAGATACAACTAGCAGATGGAACCCTTGACTACCCATGGCAGACGAGCTATGGTGTAAGCGATAGGGTTATAGCTACTATAATAGCTATACATGGAGACGATAGAGGGCTTGTGCTACCACCACTAGTAGCTCCGGTACAGGTTGTAGTCATACCCATACCTGTGGGGTCTGAGGAGGAGAGGAATGCTGTATTAAGAGAGGCTAGGAGGGTAGCGGAGGTTCTGAGAGGAGGGGGTGTCAGGGTTAATGTTGATGAGAGGGAGGAGTTGAGGCCTGGGGCTAAATACTACTACTGGGAGGCTCGGGGGGTCCCGGTGAGGGTTGACGTTGGGCTTGAGGAGGTTAAAACTGGGGTTTTAACTGTGGTTAGAAGGGATACCCTTGAAAGGTATAAGGTCGCCAGGGAGGAGTTAGTGGGTTTTGTGCTAAGATTGTTCGATGAGATAACTGTTAACATTAAGAAGAGGGCCTGGGATTACATGACATCATCGCTTAGAAGAGCTGAGACCATGGATGAGGCTAGGAGGTGGGCTGAAGAGAAGCGTGGAATCCTTGAGATGCCATGGTGTTCTAGGGAGGAGTGCGCTAGGAGGGTTGAGGAGGAGCTTGAGGTTAAAACGCTAGGTATAGTGTGGCCTCTCGAAAATGCTGAGGGCCTCCGATGCCCTGTATGCGGAGGGCAGGCTGTAACCTGGGCTAGGTACGCCAAAACATATTAAGCTTGGAGGAACTAGTTAGGTTGGAAGGGAAAGTATAATGCCTAAGAAGAGGGAGAGTAGAGGGAGGAGGAAGGGGGGTAAGGGTAAGAGCGGAGCCGTACCATGTGATAACTGTGGTAGGCTAACGCCAGCGGATAAAATAATATGTGTAACTAGGACATACAGCCCCGTAGACCCCGCTCTGGCAAGCGAGCTAGAGAAGAAGGGAGCCATAATAATGAGGTACCCGATGCAGAAGTGTTACTGCGTAAGCTGCGCTGTATTCTATGGGATAGTTAAGGTGAGAGCTGAGGAGGAGAGGAAGCCGAAGGGCTTGGAGATCTAAGTCCACGATACACCTTAAACTTTTAAGGTTCCAAGCTTGAAAACACAGATCCAGGGGGTTTAGGTTGAAGTTCCCGAAGAAGATTAGAGTTTACTGTCCAAGGTGCAACACTCACACAGAGCATAGCGTATCCATATACAAGGCTGGTCAGAGGAGGACCATGGCTGAGGGTCAGAGGAGGTATTTGAGGAAACAGGAGGGTTACGGTAGTAAGAGGAAGCCTGAGCAGAAGAGGCTAGCTAAGGTTAATAAGAGGATTACATTGAAGATAGCATGTAGTAAGTGTGGCTATAAGCGGCATATTCTCAATGAGAGGCTTAAGAAGGTTGAGCTCGTGGAGGTTTCAAGGTGACTTCTATGAGCGCCCCGGCCATGGAGTTTAGGAGGAGGAAGATTCTAATACCACAGCCTAGGAGTAGGTTCCTCCTAATCATATGCCCTAACTGTGGTAATAGCCAGGTTGTGTTCAGCCACGCTATATTCCCAGTTAGATGTCTATCCTGCGGTGTTCAACTGGTTAAACCAAGAGGTGGTAAGGCGGAGATTCTAGGTAGGGTAGAGAGGGTTCTAGCCTAGGCTTGCAACGCTCTCAAAGGGGTCGACGAGCCCCGCTATTGTGAATGCTACGAGCTTATCTAATGGGAGCCTAGCTATATCACCTCTCCTGTAAACCCTCCCCTCCACCTCTACATTAGCTTTAAACTTCACCACGGCGTTCTCGCCGACCACCACTATGAGCCCTGCTAGGAGTTTAGCGTAGAAGGCTATGAGGGCGTCTAGGATCCCGATGATACCGCTGTCAAGGCCTGAATATTCCTTGGAACCTCTAAGATCATAGAGTCTAAGGGCGGCCATAGAGTAGGCCACTTCTACTGCTAGGTTGAGGTAAGCTCTACAAGTGGCTCCCGGCTTTAAACAGTATGTTGTTAGAGCCCTCCTAGACTCTCTCAAATGCTCTAATGCTATTGGGTCGTGTAGCTTAACTGCAGCCCTGAAAGGCCCCTCTATTATCCTAGTGCTCAACCCAAACTTCACCTGAAAGCGGGGTTACAATGTTCTTCGATGCTAGTAGGATCGCCACTGGAGCTTCAAAGTCTAAAACCTCGCCTCTCTTGAAACCCACCCTTAAGCCTAGGAGCTCCACCTCACCTAGGTCGAGGCGTGCTTTCACAGTAACCTCGCCTCTAAACGGTGATAGCTCTAAGGTTGGTTTGAAGCTATCGCCTTCAACCTCCACTACGAGGAGGGAGGATTTACCATTAACACTACCAATAAGCCTAGCGAGCCTCGATGGGTCCTTTGTAACCTGCATATCAACTGGGACCTTGAGCTCCTCCACTATAGACTCTAGAACACCCTCCTCAACCTCCAATGTTCTACTAACACCTTTTAACTCCAGCTGCTCTCCAATCAAACCCCTCCACCCAGGATCCTCTGCTGTTGGAGTTGCGGGAACCCCCTTCCTAGGTCTAAGAGGTATTATATGCCCTAAGCATAGATCAAGACCAGCTATGTAGGAGGCTATCTCACCTCTTTCCTCCCTACCTAGCGTTAAACAGTACTCACAGTAACCAAGCACGTGGAATCCACGGCTTCCGCTAAAGTAGACCCTAGAGTCAACGCCTAGATCCTTGTAGAGCATCCTCTTAACCCTCAATGCAGCCTTAAACCCCTCCATGAGGCAGTTATCGTCCACGAGCTCCACCCCCTCTTCGAGCTTAAGCTCTCTACAACCTCCAAGACGGTCTACGTCTATGTCTACCAAGATCTCCGACCCCAACCATCCCTTCTCCTCCATGCTCCTAGCGTCGGGGAGCTGGTATAATGCTATTGAGTAGTAAGCATGCCTCGGAGCATTAGCTTCAAGATACCCTCTCAGCTCGTTGAAGTCCTTGAACGATATGTGTCTAATGTAGCCTTCAGTCTCGAAGGGCTGGAAGGCGAACTCTCTCATCTGGATATCACTAGGGGGTTTGAGCCTTGTTGTTACAGAGTAGTAGGCTTTATAGAGTGTTTTAAGGCTACCCGCCCCCTCCCACCTCTTCACCCTAAAGCTCTTAGTCGATTCTCGGTGATACATAGAATGTCAGCCTACCGCCATCAGCGTACTCTAGGTCAACCCTAATAGGAGCCTCCTGAGCGTACTGGATTGTTATTGTATCCGCCACCTGAGAGGCTCTCGTTATGTACTCGAAGTACTCCATAGTGTAGGAGGCCTCATCAGGGCTCTCAACGCTAACCTCAAGGAGAGTCTGTTTATCGAGGGAGAGCTCCACCTCCCCGCTAGCTACATCGCCTCTACCTAGGAAGACTATCCTACCATCCTCGAAAGCTCGTAGGGTAACGCTATCGGCTATCGGTTTAAGAGCTCCCACAACATCTCTGAAGATGCTCTCCAGCATTTTAGCTTTAACGGTGAAGGCTATCCTAGGCTCTGGTAGCTTCTCGTATGTTAGATGTATTAATGGTATTCTGAACCTCCTAACACCCCTCCTCCTAAACTCCACCAGGATACTATTACCTTCTAGCTCTAACACGAGCTCATCATCCTTACCAGCTCTTCCTAGAATCCTACTTAGAACGCTGAATGACACCCCCACCTCCACAACATCCCTCTCAATGGTGTACTCGGTGAAGGCGCTGGCAGGGTAGAGGAGGTCTACCATGACTATATGGCTTGTATCAAGAGCCCTCAAAGATAAACCCTCAGGTGTCGCCACAAAAACACCTTCATCGAGTATCTTCTCAACACTAGCCACTATGTACCTCCACACCCTTGCATCTCTGAAGTGGAATCTTAGCATTTAAAGGCCACCATGGTAATACTAGGGGGTCTAGGCTTATAAGATGCCAAGCTGGGTTTTCCCTCAAGGGGCTAAAGAGGGGGTCTCATCTTAGTTGCGAGCTTCTCAGCGTATCTCCTGGCGGTCCTAACCACTTCTACTACTATGAACGCTATGAGCACGTAGAGGGATATAACAGCTATCCAGGCTAGCCCCTCAAATCCCTCCAATGTTCTAAGCGTCTCGTGGATTACATATGCTGAGGTGGCACCAGCTACTAGAACTGCCAGCATCCTGGCTATGAAGCCCGGTAGCTCGCCTATGATGGAGGTTTCGAGCCAGAGCTCCCTGTAAAACCTTAGGGTTACGAGAATAGCTAGAGCTAGAGCTCCCATGCCGAGGGGGGCTAATCCTACTATGTTTAAACCGAAGGTGGCTAGCACAGCTAGGAGTAGGACACCGCTTATCTTAGCAGAGGTCACCATCACCTTAACACCGATCTCGTAAACACTCTCAGGAACTAGGATTGGGAGCTCTAACACAACATACTTGCTAGCTATACCAGCCCAGCTCGTGAAAACCCTGTATGTCACGTTAGACAAGGCTATTGTGGCTAGGGGGAGTAGGGTTAGAGCTAGAGCTATATCACTGCCAATGAGGCCGCCTGTGTAAGCTGTTAGAACAGCCAGGGGGGCTAGCTCGCTTATAGATATCGCTATCCCAGATAGTGTTAGAGCGTAGAAGCTATTCCTTAGTATAAGTAGGGTTGCTAGGAATACAGATAACATCCTTACAGCTAAGGCTGTGACAACCAGGATTGCTAGGGAGAGGAGTACTTCAACCCTAAACCCTCCAGCTACTGGTGTTACGAAGCCCACGGATACCATGTAGAGTAGGGCTATGAGGCCAGCGTAGGGCTCGAAGGAGATCCTGTAGCCTACGAACCTCCCGAGGAAGTAGCCTGCTACAAAGGCGCCTAGGTAGGGTGATGCGAAGAGCTGCGTTAGACTAGCATAGCCTAGCGTAAGGGTTAAAGCTATTATAACCTGGAACTCCGCGCTCCCAACTAGCAGGGACATAGCAGTTCTGAATATGAAGCTGGCAGCTAGGGCGAAGAGCACTGAAAGCGATAAGGTGACCAAGGGGTTCTCATGCCCTCCCGCTACCAGGCTTAAAGCTGTTAGCAGGGCTAAATCCTCTAGAGTTGTTATGGTTAAAGCAATCCTCCTAACCTCCTCAGGCTTTAAACCCATGGTTAACCTGTATATAGTTATAGTGCTAGACGAGAGGAACACAATAGCTACTACGAGGCTCTCCAAAAGGGGGAAGCCTAGAGCCCTAGCGATAAGCAGTGAGAACACGAGTATAATAGAGGCCTCGACAACCACAACATAGGCGAGCTTAGGGTTAAAACCAACAACACCAACATCCCTACCCATCTCAAAAGCTATAAGAACACCACTCAAAGTCAAAAGGAGAAAACCAACATCCCTAAAGAAACCCTCACCAACACCAAACAAATCCCCTAAACCAAACTCGGAGAAGAGAAGCTTAACCAGAAAACCACCAATAAAGAAACCAAGGAGAGGAGACAGCCTAAACCTATCAGTAACATAGCCTAGAAACGCTGACACCAATAAAACCAGAGACATAAGAGCTAAACTCACAGCAAACCCCCAAAACACTATGTAAAGGTAAAACGTTTATTAGCAAGTCTAAAGGATCTAGAAGGAGCTCTCCCTCAGCCGAAACATTAAAGGGAAAAGTTCAACTAAGAGAATGCACGCTATTCAATGGAAAAACAGGTTAAGTGACAGAGGATATGGCAGCATGAGAGCGATCAATAGAATGTTGTGATTAGAAGAAAGGGGTGTGCCAGGAGGTTCTTAAAAGCTCACCTAGGCCTCGGAGGAGGGGGTTATAGTCGATGTACACCTTATACTCTATCATGAGAGGCCTCCAACCTATAGAGTTGTAAGCATTGGTAGCCCATAGAGCTTCATGATACAAAGTAGCCTCTTAGGGGCTCTCCGTCTTCGTATTAGGTAACCTCGGCTAGCTCTCAAGCGTTTCCCCGCTAACGGTATATAAATGTATTTCCGTTAGCTAGGCTTTCTGGTGTAAGCTCTGGGGCCTTCAGAGCTAGGCTTAGTGTAGCTTGCTGGCTTCCTCCTGCTTATCCCTGCATTCCGTTCTTGGATGTTTTACCATGTTTTGTAGTCCTTGTGATAGTTTTAGGGGGCCTTCTACGAGCTGCCTCGATGTTATCGTGTGCTGTGTTTTACCAATTGCCTCTCCTAGATCTTCTATTAGTCTCTTGAGCTCCTCTCTAGGTTTTCTAGGAGCTCTTCGCATGTTAGGCGTATTCTCTCCAGGTGTGCCCGCACTTTGTGCACCTGTAGAACCTTGTTGGGGGCTCGTCTGCTGCTCTTGTCTGGATCATCCAGAAGTATGCTTCTTCGTTTCCGCATTTGGGGCATGATATGCCTTTGACTATCTGGGCTGTTGCAGGTTGCTGGCTGGATTCTAATACTAGGATTTTATCCTTAGGGTTTCTCCTGACCTCGGCTTTCACGGAGTAAGGTTCAATGCTTTTAGCTATCTCATGGTAGCCGCATTTAACGCAGTATAGTTGAAGCTCTCCTCCAACTCTTCTGGGCCTTAGTAGTGTGCCACATCTAGGGCAGAATCTAACAGCCATTTCAATTAACCTCCTCTAATCCTCTACAGCTAAGCTTAATAAGCTTAAGATGCTTAGCGGCTTCTAGGAGCCTTTCAAGAAACAATACCACCTCCTGGATCGTCTTAGGAGCTCTCGGGGGGCTGGGGAGGCTGCAATTGCAATCCCCCGTGGAGTATCTGAGCTCCTTCATGTAACCTTCTAGCTCAAGCCTTTTACAGAGCTCCGGGCAACCTCTGGCTATCAACAGGGCGTCGAAGCCCCTACCCCTCAATATGGCTGATGTGCATAGGTCTTGAGAGCACCTAGACACTAGTATCCTAGCTTCAATCTTCAATCCTTAAACCCTTATCCTCTAAGGCCTTCAAGTAGAGCTCCCTAAACTCTTCGTTAACCTCAAGTATCCTATCCAAGGCCCTCAGTAGTACGATTACCGGGTCTCCACCAGCATCTTTCAATTGTAGATACACAACTATCCTATCCTCAAGAGGGTGGGGCTGCTCGTAGTAGGCGAACGCCACCTCCTCCATTGATAGGAGTGTCTTGGATAGAAGGTTACCTATAGTGTGATCCTCCCCCTTTAAGACCAACATGTACTTCCCACCGCCTAGATCCTCTAAGCTTACACTCCCCGTCACTAGCTTACCCTCCACGGCTTATCTGATAGGGTAGGGTTTAAAAGACTTAATCGTTTTAATTCGCAGATTTAGGTTGAGCTTTACAACCGAATAGTGGGGTTGGACGGTTTGAGTGTTTGTAGTGAGATACCCTATCATGTGGATTTGGAGGAGGCTAGGAAGGCTATAGTGGAGAGTGGGGCCTCAAAGGTTGTAATCCAGCTCCCCGATGGGTTGAAGCAGTACTCCGTTGACATAGCCGAATGCCTTAAATCCATGCTACCAGAGGATGTGGAGGTGTACGTGCACGCTGATAGCGTTTACGGCTCATGCGATATACAGTACGGACAGCTATGGGCTACCCTAAAGCCCTCCCTCATAGTTCATATAGGCCACAGTCCTTACCCAGGAGAGCTGGCAGGCCCTTTCGTGGAACCCTGGGAGGGGCTGGGAGTTAGGGTTGTCTATGTTAAGGCTCTTAGCAAGCTGACTGTGAGTAGCGATGTTATAAGGGAGGCCGCGGGAATTCTGAGAGGATACAATGTTAGGACGGTGGGCTTGGTGGCTACGGCTCAGCACACTCACATCCTAGGTGAGGTAGCTGGAGCTCTTGAAAGTGAGGGTTTGAAACCCCTCATCCCAAGGGGTTTTAAACCTTATTTCGACGACGGCCAGATAATAGGATGTGATTACCGTCTAGCCAGGCTCCTACGGGTCGACGGCTTCGCCTATGTTGGAGGAGGGGTTTTCCACCCGCTAGGCTTATACCTAGCTACGTTCAAGCCTGTGGTTAAGATAGACCCGTATGAGGGGAAGGCTGTTGATATGACCCCTGAGGGTGAGAGGGTTTACAAGGTTAGACTCTACAAGGTCATGGAGGCTTTCAAGGCTGAGAGGTGGGCTGTCATAGTTGGGTTGAAGACAGGCCAGTACAGGCCTTGGCTTGTGGAGAGGATAGCTAGGGAGATGGAGGCCCGAGGTAAAAGGTATGTTTTAGTAGCCTCGGAGAACCTGACCCTCCAGAGTCTTATGGCATTGGATAATAGGTGGGTTCAAGCATTCTCAGTTACAAGCTGCCCTAGACTCCCTACAGACGACTACTGGGATTACCATAAACCAGTTCTAACCCCTGGGGAGACGATAATGGCCCTTAGGGGGGAGTTGGAGCCCTACAGGTTCCCGTGGTAGCCGTGAAGATCTCCAAGTTCTCTAAGATATTTGAAGAAGTTGCACCGAGGATACCGAAGCCTTTAAGAGAGCTAGAGCAATACACAACCCCAGCTCATATAGCTCTTAGGGTAGCCCAGCACGCTAAGCTCTCAGGACTACTAGATGGGAGTATCGTAGTCGATTTAGGGGCTGGAACGTGTAGGCTTAGCTTAGCAGCGTTACTACTAGGAGCTCCTAAGGCGGTTGCAGTTGATATTGATAGGAGGTTGCAACCTCTATGTATGGAGGCTGCTAGGAGGCTTGGCTTAGAGAGTCTCATAGAGTTTATTGTGTCACGTATATCGAGGGATACAGGGCCTATTAGCTACTGTGGGGATTGCATAGTTGTAACAAACCCGCCTTTCGGGGTGTGGAGAAGGGGGGTTGACACAGAGTTCATCCTCTACGCTTTAAGCCTTAAACCTACTAGAATATACGCTATTTTAAAGTCTGGGAACCTGGAATACCATAGGGGTTTAGCTTTGAGTAGAGGATACGATGTTAAACTGCTTTGGACGCTTAAGTTCCCCATACCAGCATCGATGGAGCATCATAGGAGTAGAGTTAGGAGGGTTGATGTAGATGTCCTATGCTATGAAAGGAAGGGTGTTTAGGAGGGTTGAACCAGGGGATGTTCTAGGTGTTGAGGAGGAGCTCTACCCAGGTGACGGGGTTTACGTCGACGAGGAGGGGTTTGTGAGAGCCGGGGTTTTAGGTGAGGCGGCCCTAGACCTTGAATCTAAGACCGTGGTTATTAAGAGGTTGAAGCAACCCCTAGCTCCTAGACCTGGATCTAATGTAGTTGGCTTCGTGGTGGGCGTTAGACACGATATTGTATTGGTAGAGTTATACGGGCTCGTATCCCTGAGCCCTAAGGTGGCGTGGTTGGGGGAGTTCTCCGGGGTGTTCACCGGGGGGATACCTATAGGCCAGGTGTCCGGCGAGTTTATAAGGGATATTCAGGAGTACTACAGGGTCGGTGATATGGTGTTAGCTAGGGTTCTAAACGCTATAAGCCCGTACCAGCTGACTACGAAACCCCCACAATACGGTGTTATATACGCCTTATGCTCTAACTGCCTTACACCACTAGAGCCTGCAGGTCAGAGGAGTATGAGGTGTCCAAGGTGTGGCAGCGTTGAGGCTAGGAAGGTCTCCATACTAGCATCCTCAAAACTACTCCAGGTTAACATAAGAAAGCTTCTAGCCGTTAAAAGGTGGTAGGATTGTATAGAAGTGTTACTAGAGTGTACAAGGTGCCTCCTCAGGCGAGAGGGGATCTACAGGCGTTTCTAGATAGGCTCTCAAAACATATTAGAACGCCTGTAGCATCCATAAGCGTGAGAGGAGATATAATAAGAGTGGAGCTCTCGGGAACCCTATCGCAGATCCGCGAGAGCACGGAGGCCCTAAGAAGGTTCTTCGAAGAGTACAAGGTTAAGGTGGGGAAGAAGGTTAGGGTTATCACATTCCACAAGATGGAGAACATTGCCGGTACGGGGGCTCCAATAGATGCGTTGGAGGAGCTCATAAAGTTAAAAGGGTTCCCCGCTAGGAGGAGAGCAAAGAAATCCATAGAGACAACAGCTCCTAAGAAAGTAGTGGAGGAGGCTGTTAGAAAGCTTGTGGAAGCATATGGTAAGGTAAGGGATGAGAGGATATCAAGTAGTGCGGTGAAGATGGTGATAGTAGTATCGGCATACCTCGAACTAGACCCATATCAAGTCATAGAAGAGGCTATGAAAATGAATATACTATTCAAAGACTCCAATGGAAAGATTAGAACGGGCTACGCATGGAGAGGAGCCCTAAGAGAGTTCATGAGAGCCTATAGGAAGGAGGCTAAGACAGAAGAGGGGCTTGGAAGCTGATTCAGCCTTCACGGCCACCGTATCATAGCTTTAGGCTGAACTCCAGGGAGGGTGGTTCTTTGAAGGTGTTATTCTCCATATAAGCTTTTAACTACGCATAGCCTCCCCTCTGTTCGAGGTAGGAGGGTTTGGAAAGAGATATTGATGATATATTGAGGGAACTTGTTAGAAGTAGCGATAAGGTGTTCGTCTCCAGCGACCCGGAGGAGCCTTTCATCCTTGTTGATAGAGGTTCTGATGGTTTGGCCTTCGTGGCCCCCGGTCCTGGGGAGTCGTTTAGGGTTACCTCTATAACATTGAGTATGGTTGCAAGCCTTGAGATGGTGCTTCAAGAGTCTCTAGGGGGTTATGTGGATAGGGATGCTATACTAACTATTGGGTGCGGTGACCCCGATAGCTTCTACGCACATTCCTGGGATATTAGGAGGAGGGGGAGGAAGCTATACTATGGCTATGAGAAGACACACTACCTCCTACTAGTATCAAGGATCTACTGGTGTATCGAGAGTTGGGGTCACGCTAGCTTGGTGTTAAGAAGTTTTACGAGGAGATATGATAGGAGGACAGGGCTCCCCGTTAAGCAGGTTAGAGGCTTCCTCCTAAAGAGGAGTGGGGGAGGGCTTAAACTAGAGAGGGTTCCATTAGAAGAGCTTATATGGGCTAACACAACAGATCCTGAGACTGGGGAGAGGTTGCCTCCAGAGCCTTCAGTAGAATATTGTTATGAGCAGGAGTGCGTATCCTCCGATGAGATACCATGAAGGTGTAACAAGCCCCCACAACTAATCCTCCCTAGAGAGATGCTAGTGTAGCCTGGTGGTCGACATGGATTTAAGGTGCGTACAGGAGGCTATGAGGATAGCATACTATGAAAGGGATAGAAGGAGGGGTTTACACGCTACATTCACATGGCTAGTGGAGGAGGTGGGGGAGCTGGCTGAGGCAGTGTTAGAAGAGGATAGAAGGAAGGTTGAGGAGGAGATAGCAGATGTCATAGCCTGGACGCTAAGCATAGCAAACCTACTAGGCGTAGACGTAGAGGAGGCTATGAGGAGGAAGTACGTAGCAGACCTAGAAAGAGCTGGGTGCAAGAGCCACTCACATATTTAAACCCCAGGGGATAAGCTTAGGAAAGGGGGGCCTGGAATTTGGCTACCAGAAGGAGAAGGCAGGCAGGGCCTATGAGCGCGGCAGGCCTCATATCATTCTACGAGGAGCTCGAAGGAAGGATAAAGCTAAGCCCAGCAACAGTACTAGCCATAGCCCTAGCCTTCTCCCTCCTAGTAATAATGGCACACATACTCTTCCCATAAACCATTAAATCCCAAAAGGTTAAACCCTAAAAGCAACAGAAGCAGAACAACACTAGAGTAGCTCTAGAAAGATATAGAGTTACGATCACACCTACACCTCTAAGCTAGCCACCAACTCCAGCTAACCTCCTCCCACAAAACTAAACTCGCGCCTAGAACGCCTAGTCAGATGTAGCACCTTGCGAGTAACGAGATTAAACCCTCTTACCGCGATCCCGGCATTGATACTATTAGAAACATAGATATTAAGCCCTGACACACACGCTGTGATGAGGTAATCGTTGGTACCTGAAGGGAGCGCGTAGGCTAAACACGTTAACACACCAGCTGAGGTCATTGCGTGGGTAGAGGGCTCCCAGCTATGAAGTGCTCAAGCTTAAAGCTTTTAAGGGGCTCGGAGGCTATTTCTGTTTTCACGATCATCTATACCATCTACATGTCTTTGTATGCCGGTAGGAAGTGCTGGTATCTATGAAGCTTACTAGGTTCGATCTACAGCCGGTTCTAGACTCTGTGGGCGTGGGATTCCGAGATCCATAGGGCGGTGAACCCCCGGTGACAGTGTGGAGAGCTACTGCGGTGAGGGGGTTCCACGCAGTGCCGTTGGGAGGCAGATCTTCGACCATGGTATTCCATGGTTGACCCCCTGCCGAGAAACGGCTCCTATTGGCCCTCTCTTACAATTCTCAGTGATTCTAGGACAAGCCTTTCTATTGAAGGTAGTCGTCTTAGCACATCTTCCGAGTCAAACTTAGCCTCGTGGAAGCCCCAGACGTGTAGAGCCCAAGCGTTATCCCAGGATTGTAGAAACCACTCTCCCAGCCTCTCGGAGACCCTTAAGACTGTTTTCTCAAGCTCTCCAGCAGTCCATCTACCTCTCTCACCAACCCTTCTAAGGATATCATCTAAACTGTAATACACTGCAAGAGCCTTAACAGCTTCCTCCACAGCCTTATAAAGCTTCTCTGAAGCTTGAACAGGATCTCTATTTACAAGAGCCTTACCCTCATCGAGATACCTTAGAGAGAGCTCTAGATGAGATTCTACAGCAACCCTCGGATCTAGACCAAGACTCTTCACCAGAACATCTATAACCAGAGACTCCACATCAAACCCCCTTCCCTTCAACTCCTCAACAAGCCTCCTAGGGA
>Ga0081478_131961_pt1 | contig 33011 bp, 27 predicted proteins | sample OctSprmetagenome_FD_70983 | JGI IMG/M metagenome (GOLD analysis project Ga0081478, IMG submission 70983) | Hot spring and microbial mat streamer communities from Octopus Spring Streamers, Yellowstone National Park, USA - T=80-84 v2 (version 2) | ecosystem: Environmental > Aquatic > Thermal... | reverse complement strand
AGAGACCCCGGTAGGCCCAGCTGTAAACTATGTGGGTTAGGGGTGGGGCGGGGTTAGCCCTCGCCCAGTGCCGAAGGGAAGCCGTTAAGCCAGCCGCTTGGGGAGTACGGCCGCAAGGCTGAAACTTAAAGGAATTGGCGGGGGAGCACCACAAGGGGTGGAGGCTGCGGTTCAATCGGAGTCAACGCCGAAAACCTTACCAGGGGCGACAGCAGGATGAAGGTCAAGCTGAAGACTTTACCAGACGAGCTGAGAGGTGGTGCATGGCCGTCGCCGGCTCGTGCCGTGAGGTGTCCGGTTAAGTCCGGCAACGAGCGAGACCCCCGCGCCCATTTGCTAAGCCGGCTCATTGAGCCGGCTGCACAATGGGCGGACTGCCGGCGTAAGCCGGAGGAAGGTGGGGGCTAGGGCAGGTCCGTATGCCCCGAAACCCCTGGGCTACACGCGGCCTGCAATGGGTGGGACAATGGGTACCGAACCCGAAAGGGGGAGGTAATCCCAGAAACCCACCCTCAGTCGGAATCGTGGGTTGCAACTCACCCACGTGAATCGCGGAATCCCTAGTAATCGCGCGTCACTATCGCGCGGTGAATACGTCCCTGTTCCTTGCACACACCGCCCGCCGCTCCACCCAAGTTGGGCTTGAATGAGGTATGGCCTCGAAAGAGGTCATAACGAATTCAAGCCCGACAAGGGGGGAGAAGGCGTAACAAGGTTGCCGTAGGGGAACCTGCGGCAGGATCACCTCTGAGTTTTTCCTACAATTGATGTGTAATAGGCTCTTTCATGCTCACACTATTATTTATGAGACTTGGGAAAAATTTTCTCAAGTCGAAGCTAAGCTATATAGCAATGAAGCTACTGTATGGTTGCAGGCGATGGATGCTGGATTTATCTAAGATGAAGCCCCTTGGTGGATGGCTCGGCTGGGCAACCGATGAAGGACGCGGCAAGCAGCGATATGCCAGGGGTAGGTGCAAGCGACCGTTGATCCCTGGGTCTCCGAATGGGTATCCTGGTATTACCTACTTAAAGTAGGTAATACCATTCCTAGGGGTTTTCCCCTAGGAAGGGGAATCCCCCGAACGGAAACATCTTAGTAGGGGGAAGAAGAGAAACCAACAGGGATCCCCTGAGTAGCGGCGAGCGAAAAGGGGGGAGCTCAAATCGAATCCTTCCTAGATGATAGGAAGGAGATGTAAGGTTATTGGGGCTCATTCGACATCCTAACTCGGTTAGCCGAAGTGGGCTGGAATGCCCCACCAGAGAGGGTGATAGTCCCGTAGGTTAAAACCGGGCGGATGGATGAAAATGGGTACCAGAGTACCATACCTTGGTTATGGTATGGGAAGTTGGGAGTATCAACTTCCAAAGCTAAACATTCGCCCAGACCGATAGCGAACCAGTACCGTGAGGGAAAGCTGAAAAGCACCCCGGGAGGGGTGTGAAAAGAGCCTGAAACCAAGGGGTTACAGGCGACATGGCCCGAAAGAAATGATCCTTCTTAAGGGGGTCCTGCGAGAGCAGGACCCCCTTAAGAAGGAAATCAGGGTCATGTCTTACGTCTAGAAACACGGGCCAGGGAGTTCAAGGCTGTGGCAAGTCTAAGGGAGTTTATCCCGTAGGCGTAGGGAAACCGAGTGTCTGTAGTTTACACCTCTACACTGTATTAGCAATGCGAGTTGGATTCATGAAAATTCGCATTGCTAATACAGTGCAAGTGTAAACGAGAGGCAGGGTCCGAAAGGGCCTAAGCCACAGCCTTGAGACCAGAAACCAGGCGATCTAGGCCTGGGTAGGGTGAAGCCGGGCGAAAGCCCGGTGGAGGCCCGAATAGGGGTGCTGACGTGCAAATCGCTCCCCTAACCCGGGCCTAGGGGCAATAGACCAATCAAGCCTGGTGATAGCTGGTTCCCCCCGAAGCGGGTCCCAGCCCGGCCCCGCTGGAGATTCGTTAGGGTGTAGAGTACTGATTGCTGGGTAAGGGCCGAAAGGCCCGCTCAGCAGTCAAACTCCGAAGCCCTAACGACCGAAGAAGGTGGGAGACGGGTTTCGCGGGATAAGCCCGCGAGCCGAAAGGGGAACAACCCAGCCTAGGGTTAAGGTCCCTAAGTGTTGGTTAAGTATCAAGCCCAAAGGGCGTCACCGCTCTGAGACAGCCGGGAGGTAGGCTTAGAAGCAGTTAACCTCTAAGGAGTGCGTAACAGCTCACCGGCCGAGAGCGGTGGCCCCGAAAATTGACGGGATTTAAACCAACCACCGAGACCCTAGGGGGCATCCTGATGTGGGGTGCCATCCGGTAGGGGGGCGCTGTAGCAGGGCAGAAGCCTGGGCGTGAGCTCAGGTGGACCTGCTACAGATGCGAATCCTGGCAGTAGTAACAGCGAAGCTGGGTGGAAATCCCAGCCGCCGGAAGGGCCAGGGTTCCTCGGCAATGCGTCGTCAGCCGAGGATTAGCCGCTCCTAAGGGTGGGCTTCACTGCTCCACCCGAAAGGGAAAACGGTTAATATTCCGTTGCTAGGGGTCTACGTTAGTGGTAACACAAGCCATACTCCAGACGGGTAGGGGTAGGGTATGCAGGGCCTTCGCTCTGCTTAACTCCCGAAGTACACGGAGTGTCGTAATGACGAGAAGTGTACGAAGGGAGGAATAGCCCCCTGTATAGGGGGTATACCCGATCCCCTGCCCCCGTGAAAATGGAGTATGGAAGGATGACCCCTAAGCGTACCTAGATCCGACACAGGTGCCCCTGGCTGAGAAGGCCAAGGCGTCTCCGGGTACTCCGGGCCAAGGAACTCGGCAAATTGGCCCCGTACCTTCGGTAGAAGGGGCGCCTGGGCCCTTTAGGGATAACCTAGGGGGCCTAGGTCGCAGTGACAAGGAGGTCCCGACTGTTTAATAAAAACATAGGTCCCCGCGAGCCCGAAAGGGTTTGTACGGGGGCTGAATCCTGGCCACTGGCGGTACGCGAACCCCGGTTTCAACCGGGCTAAGCGCCGCCGAAGGCCGGGAGTAACTCTGACTCTCTTAAGGTAGCCAAATGCCTTGTCGGGTAAGTTCCGACGTGCATGAATGGATCAACGAGGGCCTCACTGTCTCGGCCCGGAGCCGGGTGAACCTGCAACCTGGTGCACAGTCCAGGGACTCCCGACGGGGCGAGAAGACCCCGTGGAGCTTTACTGCAGCCTCAAGCTGTGGTGCTGTCTTTGTTGCGTAGAGTAGACGGGAGACAATGAGATATGCCTTTCGGGGCGTATTGAGTCGTAAGTGAAACACCGTCCAACGAAGATGGTGCCACTAACCCAGCTTTGCTGGGGACACCTTGAGGTGGGCAGTTCGGCTGGGGCGGCACGCCCCTGACAAAGAATCGGGGGCGTCCAAAGGGTGGCTCAGACAGGTCAGGAACCTGTCGTGGAGGACAAGGCCAAATGCCACCCTGACTGGTTCCTCAACTGCACGGGAACCAGCGGTGAAAGCCTGGCCTAGCGAACGCTCATGTCCCCCTTGATGGGGGCTGGGCATGACGGAAAAGCTACCCCGGGAATAACCGGCTCGTCGCGGGCGAGAGTCCACATCGACCCCGCGGATTGGTACCCAGACGTCGTCTCTTCCCATCCTGGGGGTGCAATAGCCCCCAAGGGTAGGGCTGCCCGCCCGTTAAAGGGAACCGTGAGATGGGTTTAGACCGTCGTGAGACAGGTCGGTCTCTACCTGTCGGGAGCGTTGGCCACCTGAGGCTAAGGTGTTGCCAGTACGAGAGGAACGCAACGCCGTTGCCTCTGGTGTAGCGGCTGTCCGAAAGGGCAAGCCGCGCAGCCACGCAACAGAGGATAAGGGCTGAAAGCATCTAAGCCCAAAGCCTCGGCCAAGACTAGGTGGCCATTTCGCCAGTCCAAAAGACTGGCGGACGAGGGCCCCCGCAAAAGACGGGGTTGATAGGGTGGGGGTGTAAGCGCCAAGGCCGAAAGGTCGAGGCGTTCAGCCCGCCACTACTAATAGCCCGAGTTAGATAAATCCAGCTTCCGCTAATTGCAACCATACAGTAGCTTCATCGCTATATAGCTTTTTCTTAAAATTTATATTCTTTTAATTAAAATTCTTCTTATGCTAAAAAAAGTACTAGTAACAGGAGGAGCAGGATTTATAGGAAGCCATGTTGTAGATAGATTAAATGAAAAAGGATACGAAGTAGAAGTTATTGACGATTTGTCTGCAGGAAGAAAGGAAAATTTACCACAAAATGTTAAGTTAAAAATAAAACAGGTAAAAGACTTAGTAGCAGAAGATATAAAAAACTTTGATATAATAATTCACTGTGCAGCCCAAGTTTCTACATTTTATTCAGTAGATTACCCAGAAGAGGATTTTAACAGGAATGCTTTGTCTACTTTCCATCTTTTTGAGTTATGTAGAAAATATAATGATAATGCAGTAATAATCTATACAAGTAGTAGAAGTGTTCATGGAAACATTCCTGAGCCACTTATTGCTGAGGAAGACTTTCCGTATAATCCTTCAACTTTTTATAATGTACATAAGATCTATGGTGAGATGTTATGCAAAATTTATAAAGAATTATATGGCATGAAATTTGTAATTTTAAGACCAAGCAATGTTTATGGACCAAGACAACCATATTGGATGGGAGGATGGTATAATTTTATAGCCTATTGGATTAAGTTAGCATTGGAAAATAAACCTATACCTATCTATGGAAACGGGACACAAATTAGAGATTATACTTACGTAGAAGATACAGCAAGAGCATATGCACTTGCTATCGAAAATCCTAAAGCTATAGGCGAGACCTTTTTATTACCTACAGGGAGAGGTGTATCTTTGAATGAATTAGCGGATCTGATAATAAAATTGACAAACTCTAGATCGGCTAAGCAATATTTGCCTCCCAGAAAGGGAGATATTCAAAGATTTGTAGGAAGCTATAAAAAAGCTAAAGAAATTTTAGGTTGGGAACCAAAAGTTACTTTAGAAGAAGGATTAAAAAAAGAAATAGAATGGGTTAAAGAAGATTTAAATATTAGAGCTCATGAAATATAAAGGTCCTATAATTAGAAAAAATTATAGATTTTTCATACATTTTTGTTTTCCATTCATCTTTTAATTTTTCACCATAATCTGTAAGAACGAAACCGTTATACAGCATTTCATAATATAACACAATCAAAGCATTTTTTACTTTTTTATCTTCAAAAAAATATAAATAAGAATCATAAGGATTAACTGATAAACCAAAATAAGATAATGCATAGGAAGCTTTAACGTCTCCTATTATTACATTATTAGCATAATATTCTTTAAGCCAGTTAAATGCTTCTATTTCTTCTTTGCTATATAACCATTGATATCCTGTATAATTTAATTTTAAGGGGTAAATGAAATAAATTTGTGTTAGGAATAATAAAATAATTAACATAGAAAAAACTGTTGTCAGTTTCTTATTTTTTATTAAATATAGGCTTATCAATAAGAAAGTGGAAGGAAATAGGAAATCTAATAATCGTTTTGATAATGTTATGCTAAGTAAGTAATTTGCGCCGAAAAAAGCATATAAGTAAAATGCAAAAATCGCTGCGGGCCATGTTAATAAAAATAATTTCATTATTGAATATTCATTTAATTTAATATGTTTGTAGGCTAATAATATAAAAAATATTAATATTATATAACTTATTGAAGATATTAAAAAATAAGTTGAATAAATATAATTATAAGGAAAAATATTGAAAAATAGATTTAAAATATATAAAAAAATAAAGGAGAAAAATATAATAAAAATTTTGTTACTCACTTTTGAATTGATATTGATTATCTTAGTTTTTACAAATATTAATAAAATAAATGCTTGATAAGATAAAAATATCAATATATCTGAAAAGCTTAAAAAAGAAAAAACTTCTCTATTTACATAAAAATTATAATAAAGAAGTATAAAAAAAGTAAATAAAGCAAAGCTAATGATAATTCCTTTGTTTATTTTCTTCGCATATGCAATGGAATAAACTAAATAACAAGTAAGAAAGAATAGCAGGACTATGTAAAATACAGCTAAAGTAAAATGATGGGAAATTAACAAAACAATTGAAGAAATAAAAAATGGTATTATATACTTTTTGTTTTTAAATATTAATAAGAAGCATAATAAAGAGAAAATGAAGAAGGGATAGGAGAATGTTTCTTTTGTTATTCCTGAAGTAAAGTAAATATTATATGTATAATTTGCTAAAAACAATGATGCTAAAAAAGCTGTTAAATTATTTTTTGTTAATTTTAAAGATAAAGTAAAAAGTAATAAAGGACTTATGGAAGCTATTAGAGGAAAGCCTAACCTCATAGCATCCTTTATTTCTACTCCAAAAATTATAGAAATTAAAATACCAAAAATTTGGCTTAAGGGCCAATTGATGTTATAATTATCAATATTTTCAATGCTACGATCTATATGCCCTAGTTTTATTCCTATTTCTGCATTCTTTATTAATTGCCATGCGTCAACTGAAACTGGCTGGCCTGTTGCTAAAGTAAAATATGATCTTGTTATTATGGAATTTATTATTATTAGGAGTACACAAATGATTGCCTTATTCATACTTTGTGGCTACTGAGTAAATTACTGTTAAAGCTATTAATAGAATATATATTATGAGAAAATGATTTAAATCTAAACCTAAATTTATAGAATAATTAAATAATGTTAGATTAGTTAAATATTGAATATAATCTTTTATATAAATAAACATTAATAAAACAATTAAAAATGATATATTGAATAGAACTAAAAGATAAACTAAAAAAATATAAATTATTTTATTTTTTGGCCATCCTAATTTAAAAAATATATCTGCTTCCTTTTCTTTTTCATTAAAAAAGAACTTTACAATGTTTCTCAATATTAAACTAAATAGAAAAATTATAACAATTATTAACCCTGTTATAACATTTTCATTTATTTTTAATCTATTTACTATAATATTTTCTAATCCTCTTTCGCTTTTTACTACTTTTACAGGCGGTGAAGAACCTGTTCTGCTGGCTAAATAGTAAATTAAGTTATCTATTGTAGATTTAGGCTTTTCTTCGGTTACATTTTTAGAATTAATAATTTTGTTTATTTCTTCCATATTTGTTTCTTTATAATCTATTTTAACTCTAAAAAAGGATACATAATCTGAGGTATAACCATTTAACCAGGATGCTACAAATAAAGGAACCAATATTTCTTCATCTAATATTGTATTAGTTTTAAATTTTCCAACAATTTTTATTTCTAAAATTTTGTTACTTAAAGAAGCATGTAATAATAAGGATTGGTTAACCTGTAAATTTAGTTTTTCAGATAATTTTTTTCCTACTATACCAACTGTCCCATCTTTAACGTTCAAATTTCTACCTTCCAAAATTTCGATTTTTTGAAGTTTTGAAAAAAGGGTAACATCTATTCCTCGTACTATTATTATGTTATCATTATATTGTGTTAAAGAAACTATTTCTGGACTTACTGCTAAAACTCCTTTAATTTCGACTATCTTATCATATAAATTTATTGGCAAACTACTAGTTATTGGCGAAGCAGCATTCGAATTATAAATCAGTATGGTATCTTCGGTAGAAAAAGCTTTAAGGGAAAAATAATATGTGTTTAAAAATATTGTGGAAGTTATTAGTGCAATATAAAAAATTAAGCTGAAGAATAAAATGAATATTAAAATTTTTCTGTTTTTAAAAAACAATAATATCATTTTAAAATATCTTTAATAGAACCTCTGCTTGTTATAATCATTCCAATAAAATATCCTAAAAACAGGAAGATAAAATAAGTTGTTGACAAGTTTAAAATTTTTGCGATATCTAAAATAAGTTCTATCCTAAAGTTTGTAAATCCTGAGATGACAGTTAACATTGAAGATGCTATTACCGTACTTAAAACTATTCCAACAATTGTGCTTAAGAAAGATAAGATAATAGAAATAATTAAAAATAATATTAGTCTTTTTCTTATGTCAAGTCCTAAAGCGACAAAAATTCCTATATCGTATTTAAAATTTTTAGAATTAGCGAGCATGAAGGAAAAACCTGCTAAAAAAGAGACCAAATAAATTAGATTTATCCATGTCAAGATTATTTTAATTGGTTCTTCAGATATTTTTTCTATTGTTTTGGAAGGATCATTATAAACTATTTTTATTTTTTGTTTCAAATTCTCTTCAAGTTTTTTCTCCAATTCATTCGATCTTTTTTCTTTTAAGAAAATTTCATAGCAGCTTACTTTATTCTTGTAAATTCCTTTAAGCCATAATGATTTTAGATTGATAAGTAAAGCGTAATCATCTTCGCTGTTAGAATAATGTATTGAAACAACTTTAAATTCATACCTAGAATTATTAATTTTGATTTCTACTGTTTCTCCAATTGTTATATTGAATAGTTTTGCGAATAAGCTCCCAATTGATGTTGTATTTTGAGAAGTAAATTTATTTTCATCTATATTCTGAACATTTTTTGTTTTAATGTACTCATTTGTTATTCCTTTTATTGTTATTTCATGTTCAAGATAATATCCTTTAATAACTAAAACAGGTAATACGGCTTGTGCATTTTCAAGGGTTATATTCGCAAAATCTAATTTTGAATCAAAGAAAGCACTAGAGTTTTGGCTAACCGCATAAACATTGTTTGTTTCAACAAGCTTTAATATTCCAATTAAATTATTTTCTAAACTTGTAACTATTAAAAGAGGAATTAAAAGTAAAGATAAAAATAATCCGCAAAGAATTATTGTGGTAAATGTTTGATTTTTTCGATCTAAAAGCTTGTTTATAACTAATTCAAAGTAATCAATAAGTTTCAAGTTTGAACTTCAAACCACATTTGCAGCCATGCAACCTTTCTTCCTTGAATAGAATCCCAGCCAAGAATAAATTTACCGTTATTATATGTCCACAATTCAATAACGAATCTAAAGGAATCTTTTGAACCTATGTCATTTACTGGTATTTTTGTGCCATTCCAATCTAAAGTTAAATAATGTAAATCGTGTATTTTTTCTATTTTAACAATTTTCCATGTTAATTTAATAACCCATTTTTCATCAGGTAATAAAACTTTAGTTATTTCTTGTATAACAGGCATTTCTGCAGGCTCAAATTTGCTATCGTTAACCGTTTTCGTAGTACTGTTTCCTAGTTTAAATTTAATAAGAACTAGGGAAGGTTTTCTGATATAATTTTCTATAATAATGTACCATATAACGTTAGTATTTAGAGGTACAGTTCTATTATTTTCGTAAGGATAATACTTATCGGCAGTTTTCTCTCTTCCTAAAATATACATTTGAAAATATTCTTCATCTATTCTAGGTGTAGTTACAGCATATGCAATAGATAGGTAAATTATCAAAGAAACCAATAATACAGTTAAAAATTCTGCTTTAAAGTATTTTTTATTCATTCTCTTCCCTCTTTAAAATAATACAATTTTTTAATTTCCTAAATCTCCAATAATCATAAAATTTAAACATTAGTATTGAAGAAAAATAAGTAATTATTGATGAAATTACTGCAATAGAATATGCCATTATTTTAAAGTTCTGATCTTTAATATTAGCTTCTTCTAAAAGTTTATTTGTCATTTTCTCAGCTTCATTTAGTAATTTTTCAGTACTTTCAAAATAACCTTGAGCTTCTTCCAATTTTTCTTCTTCCTTTAATTTCTTCCCTTTTTCTATGTTTAATAACGCTTCATTTATTAGAGTGGTTACATTATTTAATCTTTCATCTCTGATTCCTTTATAATAAATTTCATTCAATTTTTTAACAATATTTTCAATTTTAGTGTAATAATAATTTTCATTGATATTTATTGAATTAATTTGATTTGAAGAAACGAATAAAATTATTATGCTTAATAAAATAATTAGTAATGTTTTATTTTTCATAAATATTTTTATAAACTTTATATTTAACAATTAAACAAGTTATGGCAAAAATTAATATAAAAATTGTTAATGTAAACATTATAGGTTCAAGCCTTAAAAGCCATGGTGAATAATTTAATAAAAGTCCTAACAATGGAACTACTCCAATGCTTGTACCTATATGAAATCCAAATCTTTCAAGAGCTTCTAGTTCACTTCTAGATGGAAATAACGTTTCGATTACAGTAAAACCAGGTAAATAAGCTATAAATATAGCTGAAAAAATCCATCTAAAGATATTATAAGGATATACATTTGGGATAACAAAAACAAACAAATTAACAAGAATAACTACCAATATTGTTAAATAAAACCAAAGAGTATAACTTAAATCTTTTAAATATTCAATGAAACTGGTTTGTTTAGGCAAATAAGTTTCAATTGCTATTTTTTCGTCATCTTCTAATTTATTTAAAGCCTTAATTATTTCTTCTTTATTATTAAAATGATTCAATAATTCATTAAAAGTAACCTTACCCTTTTTTTCAATGAGCTTAATTATTTCTTTTTCTAAATTCATAGAATATCTTTAACTTATTCGTTTAAAAATTTTTACCTTTTCCTAGAGTATATATCTTTGGAGAAGCTTTGTTTTTATATACATTTCTTGTATCAAGGATAAGCTTAGCTTCATTAAATATAAGTTCATAATTAATATTATCATGATCAGTAAAGATTGCTACTAAATCATGATTTTTAATATTTTCGCTATTTAACTCGATACTTCTTGCTTGATAATTATCAATTTTTAAACTTGGAACATAAGGGTCATGGTAAGAGATTTTAATATCTAAATCTAAAAGCAATTTTATTACTTTTAAAGCAGCACTATCTCTTATATCATTAGTATTCTTTTTATAACTAACACCAATTATCAATATTCGAGAATTTTTAGCTGCAATTCCATTTTTGTTAAGTATTTCTAATATTTTATTGTAAATAAAATAGGGCATTTCATCGTTAACTTTGGCTGCGGTTTCTATAAATTCTAATAAATAGCTATGTTTCTTAGCCCACCACAATAATATTTGCGGATCTTTTGGAATACAGGAACCACCAGCTCCTGGTCCTGGATAAAATGCCATGAAACCAAAGGGCTTAGTTTTAGCTAAGTCTATAACTTCCCAAACATTAATATTAGCTTTTTCGCATAATATCGCTATTTGGTAAATTAAAGAGATATTGACCAATCTGAATAAATTCTCCAAAAGTTTTGTCATTTCTGCAGCTTTGGTGGAAGATGCTCTATAGACAGGTGCTTTAATTATTTTTTTATAAAATTCTTCAGCTACGTTGGCACAAGTTTCGGTTAAACCAGCTACTATCTTAGGTATTTGTTTAAACTTTTTACTGCTTCCTGGATCTATTCTTTCAGGAGAATATGCTACAAAAACGTCTTCGCCTATTTTATATCCTTGTTTAATTAATCTTTCTCCTATTATTTCTTCTGTTGCTCCTGGATAAACTGTGCTTTCTAATATTATTAGTTTACCTTTTAAATCGTATTTTAGCATTTCTTCTACAGCTATTTCTAAATACTTAAAGTTCGGTATTTTGTATTCATTTAACGGAGTATTTACTGCAATTATTATTATATCTGCTTCTTTAACTAAGTCATAACTCGTTGAGACACTAAAAGTTCCATTTTTAATTAATTGTTTTATTGTTTGTTCAGAAATTCCATGAATGTAACTAATACCTTCATTTAATAGTTTTATTTTATTTTCAGCAATATCTACGCCAAACGTAATGAAACCATCTTCAGCAATCTCGATTGCAATTGTTAAACCTACATATCCTAAACCAATTATGCATACTTTAGCTTCTTTTTTCTGTATTTTATTTATTATTCTATTAACGTATTGCATAAATACAAATCAAAAGAATAATAAATAAAATTTAAGAAGTAGGAAGAAAGAAACTAAGGCGGTAAAAATATAACTACATGCTCATTTTCGTAAACCTTTCTAAAACCAGCTTTTTCATACTCCAAAACAAGGTCTAACTTTTCAGTGGAATTATCATGTTGGAAATAATACTCCCCTTTATTTATAGCAACGATAAATTTACCTGTGTAATTTAGGTCTTGCGGTTTAAAAATTCCAGATACAACTTTAATATTATAATAAAAAGTAAGATATTCCATTAATGTAGCGGTACTTATCACTGTATAATCACTAAAATTCTCTTTTATATAATTCATAGCATCAAACATGGCATTTTCGTAACTATTAAATGCTTTTAAAACACTAACTTGATATCCAAACTTTACTCCCATGGACATTCCTGTAGAAATAGAAACTATAATTAAAAGAATTAAAGCTAATGCGTATATTGGTTTTTTAAAAAGTTTGATATTAGAAATAAAATCAGAAAATTTATCAAATGCTTTATATATAAAAAATGATAATAATATAACAGTTGGCAAATATAATTGATATGAAAATCTATAATAATGTCCAAAAAATATGTTAGATAAAATTAAAATAACAAAAAACCAAATCAAATTAAAAGATATATATTTTTCTTTATAAAATTTGAATGAGATAAATGGGATGATAAGCAAAGGATATAATAATAAAAAATGTTGTGAAGCAATTGAAATATAAGGTATTAAAAATCTAAAATAATTATTAATTATATATGAAATTGAATCTCCTGTTGAGCTTCCTGGTGTTATAACCACAAAACCTGCCCCTCCTAATGCATATTGGAAGAAATAGACCAGTAAAGGTAAATTCTCGAATTTGATTAACGTAAAACCTAATATAACTAATATTAAAAATGGTGTTATTACACACAATGCATTTTTAATTTGGATTTTGAATACTTTTATCCTAAAAGATAGTAAAAAATAAACTAGTATAGCTATAAATAAAAGTCCTACGCTTATATTCATTGTTAAAGTAGCCAATGTTAATACAATTAAGAAAAAGTAACTCTTCAAGTTTTCTTCTTTTAAATAAAAAATGAGATATATTAAGGCAAAACTTAGAAAGTTTGCTAGCATATTTGCGAATAAACCGCTAACAAAATATGCTGAATAGTTTACGAAAAGAATTATATTAAAACATAATAAAGCTATTAATGCCCATTTTTTATTTTTGGTGGAAACTAAAGTAGCTGAATATATCATTAAGCCTGTTAAAATATCAAAATAAGCTGTTAAATATCTAATTGACATAAATGAAAAAGGAATATCTAAAGGAAAAGAAACCAAAAATAAAGCAGGAATAAAGATCGATTGTCTAATTGTATAATAGAAAAAAATGTCTCCTTCATAAAGAATTCTATAATGGTAAACATAAGCGAGAGGATCTCCGCTTGGCGTTAATGAAAAATAGGGTTCAGAATAAAAATATAAAATATAATAAGAAATAGGAACCAACAAAAAGATTAAAGCTAATAATTGATATTTATCAAAAATTAATTTAATTTTTAATTTTAAAAAATATTTTAATATGAAAATTATAATTATAAAAATCGATATTAAAACATAAATTATGTAAATATTAATTAATATTTTCATGAATAATAATATTGATGTAATAAAAGCTAAAGTTGCTATACTTAAAGCTTGAGACAACGAATAAAATTCTATTATTGTTACTTCTTTTTTATTAAATAATATCAAAGAGAGAATTATTCCTGGTAAAATTAAGATAAGAATTGATAAAATTATTTTCTCTATCATAATATCGTTGGGTAAAGCATTTCCAAAGTTTCTAAAGCTCTTTCTAAATTTGTAATAGGAGTTTCGTTATTTTTTATTGTTTCTAAGAAATATTTTATTTCTTTTTCCAATGGTTCATATTTCTCTAAAGGTATAGCTTCTCCTATTTCCTTTTCCTCAATTCTTTTAATAACTTCGAAATTAACTTGCTTTATCATTTCTTTAGGTAAAAGTCTTAGACTCTTTTTTTCATCTAAAAAATTTATCTGTGCTATTTTTTCTTCACCAATAACTATAGCTAATCTTATTTTTTCCTCGCTTAACCAAGTTGCAGAAGCTATTAATTTTACATTACTTTGAGATATAGCTTCTATTGAAACAAAATCGATTTGTGTTTCTCTAAAAAAAGGATGTTTAATTACACTTTTAACATAAAACTTTTCCCATTCGAGTAAGTATCTTGCAAATGTCAAGTCGTGAACAAGCAAATCTTCGTTCACACCAACATCTGTAAATCTATATGGATATTTTCCAAATCTTATAGTTAAGATAGCTTTTATTTTACCAAGTTTATTTAAATTTTTCTTTAAAGTTATTGTAGCAGGATCGTAGCAAATAATATCAGCAGACATAACTCTCACATTTTTTTCCTTTGCTAATTTTAATAGTTCATAACCTTCTCTTAAGTAAGCTAATGGCACTATTGGTTTTTCTATTAGAATGTTACTTATACCCATTTGAATGCATTGTTTAGCTACTTTTGCATTTCGTTGAGCAGGTGTTACTATACATACTGCATTTAAATCCTCTTTTTCGATCATTTCCTTATAATCTTGATAAAACTTTGCATACTTCTCTGCTTCAAATTTTAAGCCTGGATTTAAGTCTGAAATAGAAGAAAAAACACACAAATTTTCATTATTTAATTTTTTTAATATTCTAGCATAATTTTTTCCCATTGTCCCAAAACCTATAAGACCTATTTTTATCATCGTTTAAAATACTCGTTAATACTATTTACTATATAATTAACTTCTTCTTCTTTAAGAAAAGGATGAATAGGTAAAGATAATACAGTTTTACAAGCTTCTTCAGTATTAGGCAAATTATATGTAGAAAAGTCTTTGTAAGATTTTTGTAAATGTATAGGTAAAGGATAATGAATGATAGTTTCAATACCTTTCTTATTTAAATAATCTTGAAGCTCATCTCTTCTTTTTGTAGCTATAACAAAATAACCATAGGAATGAACTACATGGTCAGGTTCTTCTTGAAGAATTACATTATTTGTTAATGTTTCTCGGTAAATTTTAGCTATTTTTCTTCTTGTTTTTATAAAATCATCTAAATACTTTAACTTTACTCTTAATATTGCAGCTTGTATTTCATCTAATCTGCTATTGTAACCTACTATTTCATGGTAATACTTAACCTTTTGTCCATAGTTTCTTAACATTCTTATTTTCTCGTTAAACTCTTCAATATTTGTGGTAATAATTCCGCCATCACCATATGCTCCAAGGATTTTTGCTGGATAGAGACTAAAACATGCTATATGTCCAAAGTTTCCCACTTTTTTATTTTTATATAATGCACCATGAGCATGACTACAATCTTCTATAACCCATAAACCTTTTGATTCAGCTATTTCTATAATTTCTTCTATCTCCGCTGGGAGACCATACATATGGTTAACTATTATTGCTTTAGTTTTTTCGTTTATTGCTTCTCTAATTTTCTTAACATCCAAATTATAACTTCGTTTATCAATATCACAAAAAACTGGTTTAATCCCATTTCTTACTACACTATCAGCTACAGCTATGAAAGTAAAAGATTGTAATATAACTTCACTTCCTTTAGGTAAATTTAAACAATGCAAAGCTAAGACTAAAGCATCAGTTCCAGAAGCTACACCTATGGCATATTTACATCCTATGTAGCTAGCAAATTCTTTCTCAAATGCTTCCACATTTGGACCTAAAATAAAGCGGCCGCTAAGAAGTACTTCTTCTAAGGCTTTATCTATTTCTTTTTTTAAAAAGAGATATTCTGATCTTAGATCAAGAAAAGGTATTTTGATTTTTTCCATATATATTATGGTTTTATACTTTTAAATTTTCCTTCTTTTACAAGCACAGGGCCTGCGTCTGGTAATCTGATCCAATAATAACCTTCTTCTACAGCATTATATTTTTTAACTGGGGGTATTTTTTCATTAAAAGCTAACTTAATGTAAATCCAAGGCATATTACAACCTAAATGGGAATAAAAGTCGTTTGTTGTAAAAAATCTGCCCGCATTTATTTCTGTAATACAAGGTGTTCCTTCTTTATTACATTTCATATCAACGCAAAAAATACCATTTGGTTTTTCATCTATAGCTTTTATTGCTTCAGTAGCAATCTTGTTAACTTCTTCGTTATGTACTGTCACTGCTACAGAAGGAGTTGAAGTTTGACCGCTCGGTGTTATATTTCCAAAGAGATATTCCAATCTTCTTCTAGCTTGGGAAACTATAAGCTCCCCATTTTTCCATAAACTTTGAAAGGCATATTCTTCTCCTGGTAAAAACTCACAAATCATAAAATCTTTTAAATCAAGACCTTCTTTATGCTTCCAATAATCTATCCATGCTTCTATTTGAAATGGATTATATGCTGGTAAAGAAGCTTTGGATCCCGCTCCTCTTCTAGCTCTAATCCAAACCTTTCCTTCTTTATCTTTTAACTCTTCATAATACTTTTTAATGTCTTCCTTATTTTCTATCATGTAAGTTTTAGCTACAGGTATCCCTTTTTTCTCTAGTAATTTATTCGTTTTAATTTTATCTTGGCAGATTTCTATTGTTTCATGATTGGGCAAAAAAGTTCTAGCTTTAATTTTATCTCTGTTTTTAGATAAAACAAAAACTTCAATGTCTGGCTGAGCATGAACAAAATCTATGTTTTCTTTTTCTATAATTTTATTGATTGTTTCGATGTAATTTGGACTTGTTGCTCTTTCTACTAAATAAGTTTTATCAGCTTGAACAAGTTCTAAATGATATTTGTTTATATCTGTAGCAACGATGTAAAACTTCTCAGGAGAAATTCTTAATGATTTGATAAAATTTATTCCAGCGGAACCCCCTGCTCCTAATACTAATACTCGTTTCATTAGCTTAACTTAATAAATATTCTTCCAATTGCCCCCTTATTTTTTAATTTGTTATATGCTTCATTTACTTCTTCTAAATTTATTATAGAATCTATTATTGGTTTTATTTTACCTTTTGAAGCTAATCTTAATGCTTCGCTAACTTCCTTTTTTCTTGAACTTAAACTCCCTAATATTCCAACTTCTCTTAATATCAAAGGCCCAAGACTAACTTGAACTGGTTGTGGATTGACGTTTCCTATAAGCACCACATTGCCACCCCATTTAACACTTCTCAAACTTTGTTCAAAAGTAGGTTGACCTACAGCTTCTACAACAACATCTACACCTTCACCATCTGTTAATTTTTTAACTTCTTCGCTAAAACCATTTTTAGCTACTATCATGTGGTCAGCATTGACTTCTTTAATTTTATTAACTTTCCATTCCGAACTTGTTACTGCTATAACTTTTGCTTCCAATGCTTTAGCTACCTGTATAGCATGTATTCCAACTCCTCCTCCTGCACCTGTTACTAAAACCCAATTATCTTTTTTAACTTTAGCTCTATATTTTAAAGCATGAATAAGCATTCCAGTTAAACATGCAGCGATTACACCGTTTTCTATACTAACTTTCCTAGGTATTTTAACTAAACCATTAACATGTACTTTCACGTATTTAGAATATCCGCCGTTAACATCTTCTCCATAAGTAAGTTTATTTCTACATAAATTTTCTAAGCCTGCTTTGCAATTTTTACATTGACCGCAGGGAATATATATTAAAGATGCTACTTGATCTCCTACTTTAAATTCATGAACATTTTCTCCTACTTCGATTATCTTTCCAGCAATTTCATGTCCAGGTATTATTGGCAATTTTACTCTTGGAAACCAACCTTCGTAAGTTAAAATATCTCTATAGCAAATACCTGTGAATTCTTGTTCAATTACTACTTCATAAGGACCTGGTTTAGGCACATCTGTCTCCTTAACTATTAAAGGTTTTTTTATTTCATTTAAGAAGGCAGCTTTCATAATTTTAAATTAGCTAATTAATTATAATAATTATTTAAAGAAGAGATTAATTTTTCCTTTATTTTAAGAATTTTAAAACATATTTTTGGTAGTTAGCTTTTTATCATAGCACTATTTTAAAACTTCCTCATATATTTCAACTGTTTGTTTAGCTATTTTATCCCAATCTAAAAATTGTTCTGCGAACTTTCTAGCACTAATAGCAAGCTTTTTTCTTAATCCATCATCTTCATATAATCTAACTATCGCATTTGCAAGCTCATCGATACTTCCTGGTTTAATTAAAATTCCATTATAACCATCCTTAATTATTTCTTTTATCACTGAAGTATTGCTAGTTATTATTGCTTTTCCTGATGCTAGAGCTCTATGTAATGGACCGCTAGGGTGCATTCCTCCAAGGTAAGGCAAAACAAATATGTCAGCGGAAGCTAGACAAGATGGTAGCATTTCATAAGGAATGTAATCAGTGAACACAATTTTTTCTTTATTTTTTAATGCAATTTTTTTTAAATATTCTAAATAATTTAAATTTTTAGTGCTTCCTGCAATTACCAATTTTGCATTAGGCATTTTATTAGAGACCTTCAAGAAAGCTTTTATTAATAAATCATGACCTTTTCCTGGTCCTATAAAGCCAAATATCATTATTACAAAATTATTTTCTAAATTAAACAAAGATCTAAAAGGTTTTGGATCTACATTTGGGTTAAAACGAATAATATCTGCTCCATGATGCATTACTCTTACTTTTTCTGGTTTTATTTTATAATAGCTAATTAATAGCTTAGCAATTTCCTTTGATAATGTAATTATGATATTTGATCTCATGTAAACATTCATAACAAAAGGTAAATAATGGAATTGTCTTAATGTTAATACTTCATGAATTGTGCTAACTAATTTTTCTTTAATTAATAAAGGAAAAAGATAAAAGTTTCTAGGGAAAGTAAAAGAAGCTGTTTGAAAATGAACAACATTGTATCCTTTTTCTTTACAAAGAAATTTAATATATTTTTGAACCTCGTAAAAAATGAGTTTATTTCTATCTAAAACTCTATAGACATTTTCATCGTTATGTCCATTTTTGTAAGTTAAAACTCCTACGTCGCAATATTTTCTCAGATATTGTACTAGCTCGAAACTATAATCTCCAACACCATCTTTTTCTGGCGGAAATTTTGTTACGAATAAGACTTTAATCATGCAATGCTACTTCTCGATATAATTTTAAATGCTGTGAGATCATGTTTTCAATTGAGAATATTTTGGATCTTTCTTCCATCTTTTTGCTTAATTTTAAATATAAATATTCATCATTTAAGAGTTGGTATATTGATTTTGCCCATGCGTTAGGATTAGATGGTTCTTGAATAGTTAATTCCGGTTCGTTAACGATCTCTCCCATTGCAGTATTAGCGCTTATAAGAACAGGTTTTCCATATCTTATTGCTTCTATTACAGGAAAACCAACACCTTCATAAATTGAAGGATAAACTACCAGTTTTGAAATGGTATAGAGATACTTTAAGTCTTCATGTCGGATCCAATCATATAGTTTTATATATTCATTTAAATTTAAAGAAGTTATTAATTCTTTATAAAAACTTGATCTTGTTATAATTATTTTAATTCTTTTTAAATTATATTTTTCTATTAATATTTTAATAGATTTAATAAAAGTAATAATATTTTTTCTTTTTTCAGCCCCATCGACACATAATATAAATGTGTCATCATCGCTTATTTCATACTTTTTCTTAACATCTTTAAGCTTTTCTTGCGATATTTCTTCTTTAGGAAAACCATAATATATAGTTACAATTTTTTCTTGCGGTAATTTATATAGCCTACACATCTCTTCTTTGAGTTTCGCTGATACAGCGATTACTTTATCACTCATTTTTGCTGAAATTCTGTAGTTTATTTTCCAATATAGATGCCTTTTTCTTTTTCTAAAATATTCTGCATCAATGCCATGAAAAGTAACTATAACTTTTGGATATTTGAAAAATCTTGGAGCTACATTATATGCTGGAAAATGAATTAGATCTATTTTATCTTTTTTCATAAGAAAATAAATTAAAGGCGTTCTCCAGATCAATTTGTTATTTATTTCTCTTATTTTTACATTATCAAAACCTTTAACCATTCTATCGAGTAAGGGATGATGAGCATATGAATATAGAAAGTATGTATTTTCTCTATCAAATCTTATTAGGTATTTGATCAGATTTGTTGCATAGATTTTGGTGCCTCCTCCTTTTCCATCAACTAATCTAGCCTCAATTCCTATATTTAACATTTATTAGTTTTCAATACTCTAATATCCATTAAATATTAAAATATTATAAGACTTAATTTCCTCATTTCTAAACTGAAAAACTATTAATTATTTTAATGATCTTTTCTGAACTATTTTTAATAAATTTTTTAACCGCTTTAGTATTTCCACCTGCATTGGTACTCCTGGAATAATAGTAGGTAACACAATAATTAAGAGTATGTTTTATACCTCTATCAAAAACATTACGGCTTCTCTCTTTAAATTCATTGTTTATTTCCATCAAAGATAAATTATTGTTAATTTCCTCATTTTTAATGATCTTTTCATATAGAGTGATCATTTTTTCAGTCACATCTCTGGGATGATATTCAGTAAATATCTTAACCTTTGCATTGAAGCCAAATTTTTCTCTTAAGCTTATATTCTTAGCTAGATATATTACAGCATCAACAAATCCTTTAATTGAATTTGTCACGAAGCCATTTTTGCCATTATCAACTAATAAAGTCTGAGCATTAGTTCTATAAGGTGTGCCATTTATAACAACAGGTAATCCAGCTGTCATTGCTTCTGCAATAGCTATTCCAAATGTTTCACCTATTAATGAATGATAAGCAAATAAATCTAGAGCATGTAAATATTCATATAACTTAATTCCATATAAAGGTCCTACATCTAAAAATATTCCTTTTTTGATTAATTCCCACATTCTTGATCTGAAATCATTAGTTAAACCACCTATTGCTATAATTCTTACCTTCTTTATTTTTTTATAAATATCGTATAAAATTTTAGCAAAAATGGGATTATTAGTTTTGCCTCTGTCAGGTCTAGATAAAAAACCTATCAATAACTCATCATGAGGAGCAAGCTCTTGTTTTATCTTTGTAACATTCCTGTTTTTAGCTTCTTTTATTAAATCTAAATCTATGTGGTAAGGGATTACTGAGAATTTTTTAAGTAACTCAACAGAAAGATTTTCTCTGCAAAATAATTCGCGAATTAAAAAACTAGAAGGACTAATATGATGAATAAAATGTTTCGAAAGATAATCCCAACGTGTTAAATATAAATATTCTACAATAGGACTACTTTGTGACTTCAAGATCTTTTCTGTAAGAATTGTTGATGTAACAGGCCTGTTTATCTGGACTATATCTGGCGAATATTCCTTAATCTTATTCGCCAATTCTTCTTCATCGTTTGCATATTCAATTCCATAGCTAAGGAATTTTAACACGTTAAAATCAGTTGTGAATAGCCTAATTTCATTTCCATTAGGAAGGTATCTTTTGAAAATCTGGAATGTCTTTAAGGGAGTCCAAATAACACCGTTTGAAACCAAGGCAATTTTCATAATTACATGATAAAATATGTGTTAAATTTTTATTAAGTTATTTGAAGAGTAATATACCATATATGGGATAATTCTTTATGTTTCTAATTACAATAAAGCTCTACAAGAAAGCCTACGGTTTTAACCCTAAGATGAATTGTCGATAAGCTTAAATATAGAATAAGTTATGCATAAGTTGAATGAGTCACTATAAAAGTTAAGAAAAACTAATACTCAAGTGGGCTATGGGCTATATGCTAATAGGAGGGCCACCGCTGACCGTGCTCATAACTCGATAGGATGGAGCTATGAGGCTAACGAACCGAGAATCTCCCGACTTTAGTCGTGGAGAGTGTCAAAAATCATTATAAAGCAAATAAATTAAACTACTAAGAACTATTTTTAAGGGAACTTCTCATAGGTATCCTCATAAACTTTAAGCCATTGTTTAATTATGTTTTTAAAAGAGAATTTTTCTAAAGCATATCTTCGATTATTTAATCCTATCTTATATCTAAGATTTTCATCAGATAGGAGCTTAGCAATTGCTTCTGCAAACTCGTTTTCATCCCTTTTATTTATTAGAAAACCGTTTTCTCCATCTTTCAAATATTCATCTATTACACCTACATTTGTGGTGACGATAGGTCTGCCTACGCTCATCGCTTCTCTAATAGTTGTTGGGATGGTTTCAGCGTAGGAAGAATGCACATATATATCGCAACTCTTATATAAATTTGCTAATTCCTTTCTTGATACCCGTTCCAGAAAAATTACGTTATTCAGTTCTAATTTTTTAGCAAGCATTTCTAGATTCCTTTTTTCAGGACCTTCTCCACGAATTTTTAGTACTACATTAAATCCTTCTTTTTGCAATATCTTTAAGGAGCGAATTATTAAATCTATTCCTTTTCTTTTAATAAGCCGTCCAACTGTAAGTAATTCGTAATGATCCTTTTTTAAAGGTTCTGCATAATCAAATAAATCTGTATCTATATGTGGGGGAATTATTTTAATTATCTTATTTTTAAAATCAATAAAGCTAAAATTCTTCTTTAAAATATTAAAAGTCTTATATGCATCAAATATTAAAGTATTAGCTTTCTCTATATTATTTATTTTATGTTTTGTTGGCATTAATCCATAAATTTTAGAAAACTTTCTTATAGTTGCATTGATCATGCTTTCTTCTAATTGTGTATATGAAAATTGAATTGGTCCTATAATAAACCTCTTTGAATGCTTAGCTAAAGGATTTATTTGTGAACGTGTATAAGATAAGAACATATGATGAAGAATATCTACCTTATCAATGAACTTTTTACCAATTTGATATATTTTAAAGTAAAACAATAAGATATTAAATACGTCTCTTTTTGTAATTCCAGTCTCTATTATAATAGCATTATTAATTTTTACTGTTGATCTTCCAGCAATTGCAATGATTTTATGAAATTCCGATACATACTTTATTATATCATAGGTCCAGGTAGCTTCACTTCCATAATCGGGATCTATTAAAGTGTTAGAAGGTGCTATTAAGATTTTCAACATCCGATAAAAGTTTCTTAAAATTCTTATTTAAGATTTTTAGCAGTTTTAATTTATAAACTTGAATTATTTTTGGTGAAATTTACCGCTCATTTTTGAAGAGATTCGATATTATTTTTAATGTATAAATCGTTCATTTTAAAGTATGTTACATAGTCTCAAGGCTTTTCTGACATTAAAATGCTGGTTTCTTTTAATCGAGTCGATATAAAATATTTTAGGATAAGTGAAATATAGCCATTTTTTTATTTCACCAATATTCACATTAATGATAAGCTAATATTCGACGTTGACCTGTTAATATTATTTTGTATTTAAAATCATAATCTCTTAAAATATTTAGTATATAGGAAGCATCCTCAATTTTATAAATTCCTATTACCATTTTTCTTATTATTTTTTGTCGCAATAATTCTGATGAACCTTCAATAATCTCCTTCTCACTACCTGCTGTATTAATTTTCAATAAGTCTATTCTTTGGAGCTTCATTTCTTTGAATAGATTGTTTAAAGTTTTAACTTTGACGGTGATTTTTGTATCGTAGCTTCCTGCCCCTCTTTTTAATGAGCTTGCATAAGGAACATCGCTTTTCACATATAAGTTCTCATAACCTTCTTTATTTGATAATGCTAAATTTAAGCATAAAACGTTGGATAACTTATTTATTTTAATATTTGTATTTAAGATCTTAAAGCTATTAGGTTCAGGTTCAATTGCAATAACTTTACCTTTTTCTCCAACAAGCAAAGATGATCTTATTGTAAATGCGCCAATGCTAGCACCAACATCTACAACAACATCGCCAACATTTGATATGAATTCCTTTGGTAAATGAGAAGAATACAAAAGATGACCAAAGGTATTTTGAAGCTGAGATGCGTAAGTTAAAATGGTTAAGCCTTGATAATTTAATTTTAATAACTTTGGATAATATTTTCTTAAAGCCTTTCTTATTATAGGTATAAATTGAAAAAGAGTTAATGAATATATAATTAAATTAAATATAAAATTGTTATTTAATAATAATCTTATTTCTTTAAATCTGTTTTTTATTATATTATAAATATAAGATTTCATATTTAACAGATGAAAATATAGAAACAAATAAAGTTTTACTCATGATAAATTATTACTCAGTATATTTCAATATTTTCATTTTTAATAAAAAGAATATTACAACGATCTAAAATTTCCTTAGGTCTAAAACCCTCTTCTTTCAATATTTTATATGCGTTTGGAAATGATTCTTTATTTTTCTCAATAATTACCATTTTTGTCCTTCTCAAGCAATTCCTTGCTCCTTCTAATACTAAATCTTCAGCCCCTTCAACATCTATTTTTATTAAATCTATGCTTTCTTCATTTATTATTTCATCCAAAGGTTTCATTTCTACTTCTATGAATTCATTTAATTCACGTTTAATGGAAGGTCCTCCCCAGTCCCCTATCTTGTAATATAATTTTACTTTTCCATTTTTATTTCCTGCAGCTATGTTAAAGCTATTTATTTTAACATTATTCAATTTTTCATTAATTTTTAATATTTTATAATTTCTTGGTAAAGGTTCAATCGCATAAACTTTGCAATATTTTGCTGCTCTAATGGCGTACCCACCAATATTAGCACCGACGTCAACAAAAATCTTGGAGTTTTTAACTTGATGCATTATAAATTTAAATGTTGCAGGTTCATAGTGTAATAAGTTAGTTAACTTAACATCTTCTATATCATATAATAAAAATTTTGTTTTATCCCGAAATTTAAAAAATAATGGTCTTTTTATAAAAAAAATTAAATAAAACAAATAATAAATAATTAAACTAAACTTTATCCTTATCATTATCTTTTTACATTATATATTATAATTTTCTTCGATTTTTAAGTTTCTCTTAACACTTTAAAGGTTTCACTACATAATATTCTGAGAATAGTTATATTATTTCTTAGGTTGTTAATAATATTTGTAGTTCCTTTGAAACATTTTCTTCTCTATAACCAAATTATAAGAACCAAGCTTAGTAGCTTAATAAAAATTTTAAAAGATAATTAACTTAATGTTTATTAAAAAACTAAATTATTATATCTATCTTTTACTTATTAGTTCTTTATTAATTGAAATTAGATTTATATGACCTTTTACATCTATTTTATTAGTTATATTATTAATATTTAAATTCTGATCGACATAGAAAATTTTAAAATTATATTTTTTCAACAAATTAAGTAACTCAATTGGTTCAAAACTAGCTACTTTTAAACCATCAGGCCAATATTCGAAAATTACCACCTTAACTTTTTTAATTAAATTTTTCATACCATCTATTACTAAAGGTTCTGAACCTTGAACATCCATTTTAATTAAAGCTATATTATCTTTTAAATCGTGAAAGTAATCATCTAACCTTATCATATCAACCTCTATACAAGTTTTGGAACGTGCCAAATCTTTATAAATTGATGATTCACCTCTATTTTCGTCCAAATAAAATTTAACCTTTGTATTTTTATCTCCTACAGCCTTTCTTTCAAGTATTACATTTTTTAATCTTTTAGCTTTATTCTTTAAAATTAAAAATGCTCTTGGATCAGGCTCAAAAGCATATACTTTTCCTTCCTTACCGACAAGTTTACTAAAGAAAATTGTATAATAACCGATATAAGCACCTACATCAATTATAAAATCACCTTTCTTTACAATTGAAGCTATAATTATAGGTAAAGGAAATTCATAAAGAATATATTTTGATCTAAATAAATAGATAAATTTATAGTTGATATAATACAGAGAATAAGCTAATGTCCTACTATAAATAAATCCAAAGATAGATTTTGGATTAAACGTCTTATGATAAAAATGAGCGCTATTCACATTTGCAGATGGTAAATATTTATATATTTTCATTTTACCTACAAGGTAAAGAAAATAATCAAAAAGAAGAAATAAGAATGTTATCAACATGGTTTTTAAATTTTACTTTGGTTAGTGACGAATTTCATGTTTGCTGTCTCTTAAATATTATTTTTTTACTTAAAATGTAAAAAATATGATCCAAAAATAAAAAATAATAATGTTAATACCATATTGTAATTAACAAAATAAGTTTAATATAAAATTTACGATTTACAGATTAGAAATTCGTTAAAAGAAATTCTTTTTTCTTCTCTTGGTGGTTTTAATGAAATAATTTTATATCCTAATTTTTTGAGGAGATAAATAGCTTTAATCTTATTTTCTTCTGAATGGACTTCGATCATTAAGCATTTGACACCTTTTCTTTAAGTTTCTTGCAGACCTTTAAGTACTTGTATCTCGGACCCCTCTACATCTATTTTTATTACATCTGGAATTTTTCCAATTTTTAGTAATAAATCATCTAGTTTAACAACTCTTATTTTTATTCAACTCATATTATTATCACGATTACTTTTCTGTGTAAGTAATTTACCGGTGTTTTTGATATAAGAGGCGAATATTCCTGTGCCGGTACAGTTTGAAGCTGCAATATTCAAAGCATATACATTCGAAATTCCATTTATCCTAATATTAATTCTCAATAATTTATAGTTGAAAGGATCAGGTTCCAAAGCTATAACTTCTTTAGCTATTTTTGAAGCAAGTAAAGTATAGTAACCTACATGTGCACCTACATCAATAAACAATCTTGCATCTTTTAATTCTTTTTGTAGAATCTTTGAAGCGGGGTATTCATATGTTCCTATCATGTGAGCCCTTAATTGAATAGCAGAGTTAAGCAAAATTCCATATGGGGTTGGGTAAATATATATTAGATTAGAAAAAATTCTATAAAATGGTAAAGAAGTTAAAGTCATTTTTAGCAGTATTAATGGAATATTATTATTTAAGTCTTTACTGTAATAAAATTTTCTGCAATTTTAAATGACTTATTTTATGTTTTATCTTTTAAATATCTAAGAAGCTTCTTATAGGCGATTTTTACTTCTTTTTATTGCATGCATATATAAAAGATCCTTTGAAAAGGAGCTTCTTTTTAATGAATATTGATATCCATATTTAGCTAAAAGATTAATTAAAATTTGTAAAAACTTCAATTTGTGAACCTCAATTATCATCTCATTTATTACTCCATTAATTAATAGTTTCTTTGAACCATTTATTACTGAAACTTCTTCACCGTCAACGTCGATTTTAACTAAATCAATTTTAGTTAAATTAAATTCTTCCGCTAATTTATCCAATGTTTTAACTTCCACTTTTCTTCTTATAAAATGAGTATCCGTTAATGAAGCATTTAGCGTTATAGACCAAGGTTCTTGCGGTTTAATATATATGTAGCTAAACCCGTTGTAATCGCTAATATATGTGTTGATAGGAATAATATTATGCAGCTTATTCTTTGAAATATTCATAGTTAAAATTTTATAATTGAGTGGATTTGCTTCAATAGCAAAAACATTTTTTGAGAAATTACTCATTAAAATTGAGAATAAACCAGCGTAAGCACCGATATCTACTACATTATGATAAACTCTATGTTTTTCTATAAAATTAAAGTATTCTTCTTTGCTAATCATTGCTATTATGTTACTTATATATTTTCTATGGTAAAATAACTCAAAATTATCGACTTTTATTTTTATTAAATCATTTTTAAATAAATTTTTAGTAAAAGTATTGTTATATAATATATCTAGAATTAATAATTTATAATTTTTAATATCTCTTTTTATAAATTTAAGTTTATTGAGATATGAAATATATATTGATGAAGTGTTCATTTATGTAATATTTCATTATAAAAGCTAATGAGGTTCTTACCATATTCAGTCCATGTATATTTAGATATTTTTTCAAAGGAATTTTTCCCCATTCTTTTAATTTCGCTAGGATTATCATAAAAATACAGTATACATTCTCTTAGAGATTTTACATCTCTAATGGGTATAACAAAGCCCTCTTTACCGTTTTCTATTAATTCGGAGCTTCCAACATTTTTCGTGGTTACAATAGGCAAACCTCTAGCCATTGCTTCTGTAACTGTCATAGCCCATCCATCACTTAAAGAGGGAAAAACATACAATGAAGAAGCTGACAATTCATTAAGTAGTCTCTTTCTAGGTAATCTGCCCAAAAATTTTACAGGAATTTCAACTTTCTTTAATAAATTTACGATTAAATCTCTCATTCTTTCTTCTATACCTCCTATAACTACAAGCTCTGAATTTTTTAATCTTAAATTCTGTAAAGCCAAAAGTAAATATTGAATGCCTTTCCTTAATGTTACTGCTCCTGTGTATATTATTCTAAATTTCTCTTGCTCATAATTATTAGGAAAAAGCTCATCGGGTTCTATTCCAAAATTAATCTTTTTAATTTTCTCATCGAAAAAGCCCTGACTTAAAAAGCTTTGCTTCACATATTCTGAAGGAACTAATATGTAATCAGTTGTAAAATACTCGTTCATTAGCCTTCTGATATTAAACATTGAGTAACTATAGCTTAACCCCCATCTTCTAGCTTCTCTTATAAGTATCTTCGTTTCTTCTAAAATATGCGCACTTTCTACTTCAAGGACACATTTGCTTCCTAATTTTTTTGCTTTCTTAATGGATAATAGACTATGATTGGCCCATCCGTGAAATATATCGCATTTTTCAACGAAAAAAATAGAAGAAAGTTTATCAAATATTATTGGGAGTAATATGTTATTTACTAATTTATTTTTATAAATACTTTTCAACGGTGAAATTACATTTAAATTTTTATCTTGTGAATTATATGAATCTTTAGATTTTAAGCCATAGAAAATGTCAAGACTTATTAATTTTTTTAGAACATTTTCTTTTTTCAAATAATTAGTTGCTTGTATAGCAGTTTCCCATGTAAGATCTTTCTTTACAAAACTACAAATTTGGTAAATAACTTCCATAAAATAACTTTTTCACCATTTTATTGTTTTAAGAATCTCATTAATTCTATGCCAGTAAGTATAATTTTTATATACTTTTTCCTGACCCTTTATTGCAATTTCTTCTCTTTCTTTCTTATTACTTAAGTAATAGTCAATTTTTTCAAGTAAATCATCGTTATTGTAAATAATTATTTCCTTTCCTACTTGGAATAAATCTTCTATACCATTTGCATAATCTGTTAAAAGAAACGAACCGCAACCTAATGCCTCATATACACGCATATTAGCTTTCATACCGAATAGAGCATCGATTTTTTTAAAAATATTTATTGAAATTTTACTATAATTATATGCCTTTGCAAGCTCATGCCCTTTTACACTTCTGCCCATTATTTTTCTTCTTAATTGTTTATTCTTGCATCTTAAAAACCATCCTGGACCAAAGATCTTTAAGTTATAGTTTTTAAGTTTGGATAATAAATATTCTCTTTCTTTTCTATAAGTGCCTATGAAGCATATATCGCAGCTAAAGTACCTGTAATCATTTATATTAAATGGTAGTTTTCTATGCATATCTGGTTCACAAGCATAACCTAAATACTTTGCATTAATTCCTAGTTTTTTATATAATGGAATGAATTTTTCCATCGAAGTGAAAACATAATCGCTTAATAAAGAAACCTTTTTTGATCTCTTAAAATTATTACCTTCTGCTTCATCAGTCATATAGTGAATAACTAAGTTGCAAAATTTTCTTATATGATATATAGTCTGTTCTGTTAAATATACACCTTTAAAAATTAATGTAATATCAGGTTTTGTCTTTTCAACAATTTTACTAACTTTCCTATTATATCTTGCTAAGTATAATCTAGAAAACAAATTATAATTAGGATAAAAATAACCGTATAAATTATATAAAATGGGGATTACTTGAAAATTATAATATTTTATAAAATTATATTGATAAAACCATTCTAAATTATATTTATCATTAGCACCTATAATAATAATTTTATAGACCATAAAAAACTTTAATAAAATCTTTAATAAATTTATGATATAGGAATAATTGCATTTAATATGTCTTTAGCCATGTTTTCATAAGTGTAGTTTTTAATAATCTTATATGCATTGGATTTAAACTGAATTAGCTTATTTTCATCAGCCAACATATCTTTTAATGCATTTTTTAAAGCTACAATATCCTTTTCCTTTACAATATATCCATTATATCCATTCAAAACTATATCTTCAGAGCACCCTACCGCATCTGTAACTACCACAGGTCTCGAAGCCCAAAGTGCTTCATTAACTACCAATCCCCAAGGTTCAGCTCCTTCTTTATCATGGTTTATTGCTGGCAAAACAAAAACATCACATGCCGACATATATAAGGTTATTTCATTATGACTTTTCCATCCAAAAAATTTACACTTCTCTTTTAATCCTAGTTCTCTGCTTAAATAAATAAGCTTTTTATTAAGAGGGCCATCACCTATGATCCATAGTTCAACGTTATTTATTTCTTCAACAAGCAATTTAAAAGCCTTAATTAAATATTCAACACCTTTCCTTTCAACTAATCGTCCTGCATATAAAATTACTTTATTATTTCCTGCATATTTCTCTTTCAATTCTTTAGCTTTATTTATTTTTTCTTCATCGATGTTTAGTAAAGAAGAATTTCTTATTATTGTGATTTTATGCTTTGGTAAACCTATTTTTCTAAAGTATTTATAATGCTTTCTCCCATGTGTTATAATTTTATCTGATTTTCTGAATATGAAAATTGCATAAGGCTCTATGATCCTTCTTATAAGACTTTTCTTCCAATCCCAAATATCAGCCCATATAACAATTTTTCCAATAAATTTTTTTACAAGAATTAAGAACAAAAGTTCCAATCTAAATATTGTATCAGCCCATATTATAACATTGTATTTTCCTTTTATAATTTGAACAAATAATATTACTGAGTTTTTTAAGAAATCTAAATAATTTTTCTGGAATAATTCGATATGATAAAAGTTATATTTTTGTTTTGTTGGAGAAGTTGACCTTGTAGATAATACAGTAAGATCTATATTCTTAGCAATGTATTCAAATACAGGTGTTCTATTCCAAGTAAGGTGAGTATGAACTATTATAACTTTTCTTAAATTCTTCATCTTCATTCAAAATTTTTTGATATAACTTTATCCAATTTTTTGCACAATTTTCCCAAGTGAACTTTTTAACTCTTTCTAATCCTCTTCTGCTTAACTCCTTTCTTAGATTATCATCGTTCAATAATTCAATTATCGCTTTTGCAATTGCATTAGGATCCCTAGGTTTTACAAAAATTCCTGCATTTCCAAGTTCATATCTTGTAATTGGTAGGTCTGAAGATATAACTGGAGTACCACATGCCATTGCCTCTAGTGGTATTAGCGGCATTCCTTCTCTTAATGCAGGAAAGACTAAAAATTTTGCGGCTCTGTAAAATTTTGGCAACATATTATCATGAACAAATCCAATAAATGTGATCTTATCTTTTATGCCTAGCCTATTGATCAAATTAAATAAGTAATCAATATTTTTCGTGGATCCTACAAATAAGAAATGTGCATCCTTTACTTCTTTAATTACAAGGGGTATGGCTCGAATCATATAATTGTATCCTTTATCTACTCTAAAGGGACCAACAGCCAAAATATAATCGTTTCCATATTTCTCAACAATATCTTTACATTCGACTTTATCATTAAACACGTTTAAATCAACTCCTTCTACTGGCGAGAAAATAACTTTATCATTTCTTAAATTATATATTTTGATCAATTCATTCCATTCATAAGTTCCTGGCAAATATTCTACTGAAATAACATCAGATAATTTATAAAGGAAATAATTATAAGCACGTTGATACATTGTTTGAATTAAAAGCGGAAAAGATTGATCAGAAAGAATTGGTTCATGAAATACGTGAGTAATAATTTTATTAAACTTATTTTTAAAAATAGGAAAATGGGAAGAAGCAAATATATGAATTATATCTTGCTTTTTTAGTTCTTCAAAATATTTACGATAGGTATAAAAGGTGAATGATATTAAGTTTAAATTTAATATACCTTTACTTATAGAATTTGTTTGTAATATCTTTAAATTTTCATCATTTTTTTCTTTTTGAGCTACACCGTTTATTTTGGAACAAAAAACGGTAACTTCTATTCCTTCTTTTACAAGAGCTTTAGCGAACGCTTCAACGCTTCTTTCCACACCGATCCAATAATAATTCCTATTTATTGGATAAGCGAAAGTAACTAAACCAACTTTCATATTTTTACTCAATTTTTATAAATTTTAAGAAAAATTTAAACATCTTATTAAAAATTAACTCTTTTGATCATAACTAGGAAGGTTGGACTAAGGAATTTTAGTTTATTAAAATATATGAATTTCACATGAAATCCTAATTTTTTTATAATTTTGAAATCTCTTTCAAGCTGTGCTTTAAAAGGTTGGTAATAATATAACCTATTTGAATTTAAAAAATGTTCTACCTTATTTTTGCCATAAATTAAACTTAATATTTTTATTGTAGGCAATTTAGAAAATTTGTTGCTTATTAAATACCTTAATGTTCTTAATGCGAATTTATATATGCGATGTCTAAACATGCTCATTAAAATTTGAATGCTTGCCAGGTATTTTGCTTCTATAACTGCATTAAACTTTGTTTCCCTTAATATTTCTTTTATAGCTTCTTTATCATTTTCTATAAAGTAGAATGTATTATATGAAAAACATTTATCGATCGATTTATCCTTGAAAGGAAGATATGATGCATCTGCACATATTAGATTTACTAGATAATTATATGCTTTCAATTTTGCAAATCTTAATATCATAAAGGAAATATCTATTCCAAAATATTCAGCTTGATTATTTAATATAATTTTAATGAATCTTTCTTCACCTGTACCTATTTATAAAATTTTCTCGCCTGGATTTATTTTTAGCAAATCTATAATCTTAAGAAAAACAGGATCGTATAAAGGTAAATTTTTTACTCTTTCTACCCAGCTATTAGCATAATCTGTTTCAATAAAGAATTTA
>Ga0081478_138418_pt1 | contig 33020 bp, 32 predicted proteins | sample OctSprmetagenome_FD_70983 | JGI IMG/M metagenome (GOLD analysis project Ga0081478, IMG submission 70983) | Hot spring and microbial mat streamer communities from Octopus Spring Streamers, Yellowstone National Park, USA - T=80-84 v2 (version 2) | ecosystem: Environmental > Aquatic > Thermal... | reverse complement strand
CCTGTGTAAAGTGGATTGAGAAGCTCTATACTCTAGAGCGTAGTCAATCATAACATCCAGCATCTCCCTATATGCATCTTGAATCTCTAAGAGCCTCTCTACCAATACTGCTAGTCCAGCCCTCTAGGATTATTGTTCTTTTAAGGCTCTTTAAGAGCTTCTCCAACACCAACCAAGCAATTAGAAGTAGCTGAAAGTATTTAAATTTATCGCTAAAGCGGCAACAGCCTTCCTAGCAGCGGCATATTCACCGCCAGGTCTGACAGCCCACACAGCCTCAGTTCTAGATCTCATCGAACTACCGCTAACCCTAGAGATTACATGATCCATTGCCTTCCAGGGTTTATAAGCATATTTAGAGGATACTTCCTAATCTATAGAGTAATTAGAAGCGATTAAGAATATTCGGATATGCCATTAAATCGGAAACAGCCTGATTCTGAGACCCCTCATCCTGGTGCTCTCATGCACCTCGCTATATAGCTCTACACATATGCTTGGTCTAGAACACTCTATAGATCCGAGGGCTCTGAGGAGACTTCCGGGCTGTGGGAGAACCCCTCTTTCGAGGGGCTCTGAAAAGGCTATTCTAATCATCTCGCTAGAGCCTCCCCATACTAGTGAGGATGATGTGAGTAGAGAGGTTCCCCCCCATCTATCCCTAATCCTCTTATTGAGATCCGATAGGAGATCCACCAGCTCCTGTGGTATGTTGAAGAGGATTTCAAATGATAATCTGAAAACCCCTTGGCCCTCTTGATCCCTGATATGCATTTCTAGAACACCTTGTAGCCCTTTTCAACGAGCTTCTTAACCATCGCAGACCCTATATCCCTGGTGGGAACCTCGATCAGGAGATCTACAACCGCCCTTCCAGGAGGTATCTCCCTACCCCCTCTTCTATGTGTAATCTCCACAATGTTTCCCCTATACTCGTAGATCACCTCAAGCACCCTTTTAAGCTCCCCCGGTGCGTCGATAAGCTCTATAGATAGCTCAACCATCCTCCCCTCAGCTGTCAGGCCTCTGACAATGATCCTATATAGATCTGTTAGATCCACGTTCCCACCGCTTATAACAATAACACACCTCTTACCCCTTATATCAACCTTACCCTCTAAAAGGGCTGCGAGCCCAATAGCCCCAGCGCCTTCGGCAATAACCTTGTTCCTCTGCATAAGGAGATAAACAGCCCTGGCTATCGAGTCCTCCGACACCGTTACGATTTCATCAACGTATCTCCTCACAAGATCGAAGGTTATATCCCCAGGTCTCTTAGCTAGGAGGCCATCGGCTAGGGAGGGCCTAACCTCCACATCAGCTATCCTGCCGGCTCTGAGGGATTCAAAGAATTTTGGGGCCGCCTCGGGCTCAACACCTATCACCCTTACCCTTCTCCCAGCCTCCTTAAGCACGGAGGCTATCCCCGAGATAAGCCCTCCACCCCCTACCGGGACTAGGATTAAATCGAATTCACCTAGCTGTTCCATAAGCTCGAGAGATATTGTTCCCTGCCCAGCTATTATATCTAGATCGTTGAATGCATGGACAAGGGGGACCCCTCTCTCCTCAGAATATGTCAGAGCCTCTCGATACGCCTCGTCGAAGAGCCTGCCTCTGAGAACCACCTTAGCCCCATAGCTCTTCGTAGCCTCTATCTTGGCTATAGAGGCTGTCTCAGGCATATAGATCGTTGCCTCAACACCATAGATCGAGGCTGCATAGGCAACACCCTGGGCATGGTTTCCTGAGGATGCAGCGACAACCTCTCTAACCCCCTGAGAGACCAGCTCCCCTATCTTGTAGAGAGCTCCCCTAGCCTTGAAGGATCCTGATTTCTGGAGGTTCTCATATTTCAAATAGACATCGCCACCAAACATCTTGGAGAATGTAGTGCTCTTATCGACAGGTGTTCTATGTATATAGCTGCTGATCATCTTAATAGCCTCTAGAGACTTCTGATATATCGATCCACTTCCCACGATAGCCACCAACTGATATCTATTAGCCATGCTTATTTTTAACAATATGTCGGAGATCGACTCTAGGCATAGATATTACGCAGCGATGCCATTGTATATCGCGGTAGATATGGAGGATAGACCCCTGCTGATCCTTGGAAGCGATCTACCGATATCTACCCTGGTTAGAGAGCTATGCCTAGTTGGCATCGGCAAGATCCTGGTTGTGGATGCCCATATAGAGCCTGGCGGGTATCTAGGCACACAACATAGCGTGGGTTTTAGATATGAGAAGCTACCCCTTCTAATCCCTGAGAGCTCCTCGAAGATTTTCGAGAAACACGGCTTTGAGATGGCGTGTAGAGATATAAGGGTTTGGATTGCTAAGCATGGCGATCACATTCCCAAGGCTATGTGCTGGAAAAAATCAGATCTAAAGCCCTGGTGGTATCCCGAGCTGGGTGAGAGACTCTGCTACCCCAGAAGGGGATGGGGATCTGCAATAAGATCCATGGTTTCCGGTAAATGCTCCGAATACACATTCTATCTCCCCAGAAAGGTGGATATAGCTAGGAGGATAGCTGTCCTTAGAAATGGCAGGGTTATAAGATATAGGCTCTTGGTATCATCGCTCCCACTACCGATCCTCCTGGAGTCTCTATATAGCGAGGAGAAGGGGAAGGAGATCCGGGGTTTGATGCAGAGCCTAGACTGGGTTGACATGCTCAACATATCCCTGGGGGTGAGGGGGAAACCGCCTGAATACGAGATCGTTCTACACGGCACCAGAGCCTCTAGAACCCATACATTCTATATATGGTCAAACATAGATCCAACATCATCTCCGCCGGAGCACTATCTAGTGGAGATGCTCATGAGCTATTGCAGAGAACACCCACCCCCCACAGATCAAGTTTCAAGGGGGTTTGCCGAAGCTAGGTGGGCGAAGCTTGTGAGCTCCAGGGAGTTAGTAGTGTCTGAGAGGGTATATACAATACCATATATACAGCCAATCACAGCATATAGAGATCTTCTGAAGAACATACATGACTACCTGAGATCCTCGGGGATATTCCTAGCAGGAATTGGAGGTTTATGGGAGAACCAATCCCCAGAGAAGCAGCTTAAACAAGGCCTTGCAATATCTAGGGAGATCCTCTCACTCATCTGACCTCCTCCCCGCCCTGAAGGGCGAGGCTTTCGGTTGTCAGAGAGATCTCCTTAACTATCTCTCCCTTCACGCTAATAGGGCTGAGAGGATCCTGAGGCTTCAGAGGATTTATAATCATGGTTGGGTATTCTAGGTTGAGGTGCTAGGATGTCTTTGAAAGGCTATGGGGATCTGGTTTCCCGCGTTGATAGCTATAGAGAGTTTGTTGTGAAGTTTCTAGAGGAGATCGTGGCTGTACCAACTGTTTCGCCTTGGGGAGATAATTATGGGGATTTCGCTAGGGTTGCTAAGGAGTTGCTGGAGAGTGTTGGGGTTTCGGTTGAGATCCACAGGGTTCCACAGGATTATGTAGATCCTAGGGTTCCTCCTGAGGGGAGGGGCAAGGCTAGGTATATAGTGTTTGCCAGGGTAGGCTCTAGAGATGATGTTGTTATCCACTTCAACGGCCACTACGATGTGGTTCCAGGGGGGCCTGGCTGGATGGTTACCGAGCCCTTCAAACCGAGGATTGTGGATAACAGGCTCTTCGGCAGAGGTTCAACTGATATGAAGGGAGGCATAGCAGCGGTAGCAGGGGCCCTAGCCTCTCTATCTAGCTACGCCGATCGCCTGGGAATCGGTGTTGAAGCTGCCTTCGTCCCTGACGAGGAGATCGGTGGGGGCACGGGTACTGGATATTTAGTTGAGAATAGCCTTGTAAGAGGTAGATATGTGGTTATTGCTGAGCCAAGCAGCCTCTCGCAGATCTATATAGGGCATAAGGGGGCTGTATGGGGTGAGGTGGTTGTGAAGGGAAAGACGGGCCATGGATCTACGCCATGGCTGGGTGTAAATGCCTTTGAAAAGGCAGTAGCAATAGCTAAGGAGATGTTCGAGAAGCTCGTACCATCTATAGAGGCTAAGAGGAGTAGATACACATATGATCTTGAGGAGGGCAATAGAGGCACAATAATGATCGGGGGGTATCTAAGGGGTGGTGAGAAGATAAACCAGATACCCGGGGAGGTTGTCTTCAGCTTCGATAGAAGGCTCACTGTAGAGGAGAGGGTTGAAGAAGCATGGAAAGAGATCAAGGAGTTCGTTGAGAACACAGCTAAAAGGGTTGGAGCTGATGTTGAGGTGAGGCCGGTTCACTCGATGGAGCCTGTGATAGTCGATCCAGAGGCAAGGATCTTCAAAGCAATAGAGGAGGCTTCAAAAATAGTGATAGGCTCGATGCCGAGGAAGATAGTATGTATAGGAGGGCTTGACATGAGATACTACGTTGCAAAGGGCATCGAAACAGCAACATATGGCCCAGGAGTACTGGGGATGGCCCATGCACCGAATGAATATGTTGAGATAGACGATGTGATTAGAGCTGCAAAGATCTACACCATTCTCCCCACAATACTCCACGGCAAAACGTAGATCCACGGCTATTTCTTATCAAGTCTCAAAACAGTTTCTAGGAGAACCCTGAGGCCGTTGATCATATCCTCATCTCTCGTATATTCATCCCTACTATGGCTTTTGCCTCCAACAGACGGTATAAAGATCATGCCTGTCTTAGAGATCCTAGCCATATGCTGGGCATCGTGCCCAGCCCAGCTCCACATCTTCTTATAGCGAAGCCCTAGGCTTTTACATACCTCTTCTACAACAGAGATCACATCCCCATCAAACCTCACACCCCCCAGCATGAAGGCTTCTCTTAACTCGAATTCAACACCCTCTTCATCAGATATCGCATCCCCCTGCCCCCTCACAAATCTCTCGAAGTCTTCTAGATATCTACCCTCGGGGCTCCTAGCTTCTAGGCTAAATCTAATCTCGCCCGGGATCACATTGTGTATCCCAGGATATACGTCTACCCTTCCTATAGTAGCCCTCACAAGCTTTCTCCTCAAAGCATATTCCCTAACCCTTTGGGCGAGCTTTGAAAAAGCTATCAACGGGTCCCTCCTAGCCTCCATAGGGGTTGTACCTGCATGGTTGCTCTCTCCTCTAAACATGCACTCCCAATTTCTGATCGATACTATCCCCAGTGGAATCCCTATCTGATATCCTTCGGAATCTAGTTCAGGGCCTTGTTCTATGTGAAGCTCTAAATAGTATTTAGGGGGTCTATTCACAAGGTTATTCCTTCTATCCCCTTTAAACCCAGATCTCTCCAAGGCCTCTCCAAAGCTAATCCCATCCCGATCTCTTCTGGAATATATATAGCTAGCGTCATAGACACCTGTGGATAGGCCTGAACCCATGAGGGATGGGGTCCATCTAGAGCCTTCCTCATTGGTAAAATCTATAAGCATGATTCTGTGCCTCATCTTGAGGCGGGAGAGACTTAATATCCTTAGAACCTCTAGCCCGGCTATAACCCCCAAAGCCCCATCATATCTTCCACCCCCTGGTACAGAGTCTAGGTGTGAGCCTATTGCAATAGCCTTCTCCCCCTCCCCTGTCTCAGCTATTATGTTCCCTGCCTCGTCATATGATATTGATGCTCCTATGGATCTAAGGATCTCTATTAAGAGCCTTCTAGCACTTAGATCGCTCTCGCTAAGGGAGAGCCTATACATACCCCTCTCACCATCCCATCCTATTTCGGAGAACCTTCTGAATGTTTCGAGGAACCTCTGCGGATCTAGGAGATCTGGGTGCAAGGGATCACCAACCCATCATCTCTGAGGAGAAATATATTTCTAGGCCTAAGCCCTATATCTAGAACTAAATGTTGGAAATTTCTATAGATTTTAAGGATAGTTAGCCCTTATAAAGGGGCTGCCATTAGATATGCGTCTTCTCCATCTAGGTAATATCCCTTTAAAATCCTAACTACCTTGAAGCCGAGGGATCTATATAGGTTTATTGCAGGCTCATTGCTAACCCTAACCTCTAGCACAACCTCTTGAGCATTGTAGAGATTCTTCATCCTAGACATACCCTCGATCATCAGAGCCCTCCCAATGCCTCTCCTTCTATAGCCCTCGAGAACAGCTATGCTGACAACATGACCCCTCCTCACGAAATCCCCTTTGAAGAAGCCCTCATCATCCTCAATCCTGTTCATCATATATCCAACAACCTCGCCGCCAACCTCAGCCACGAGGAAGATCCTGCCCCATTCGATGAGATGCTGCTCCCAAAAATACCTTGGATAATGCTCTGGAAGACTCCTAAGGTTGATCTCAATCACCCTATCAAGATCACTCATCACAGCCCCCCTAATCCTATATCCAGGACTCGAAACATTTTGGGAAAACATCAAACCCCCAAGCAAATGGATACACAGGAAATAAAAAATAAGGATAGACGGTTATATCAGCATAACCCATAGATCCTTAGGAGAGATATGAAATCTAACCATGGAAGCATAACCTCTATAAGCTCGATATATAGATATATTTATTGGGCGGGGGTGCCCGAGCCAGGTCAAAGGGGTCGGGCTCAGGACCCGATGGCGTAGGCCTGCGTGGGTTCAAATCCCACCCCCCGCACCTCAGCACCCCTGAGCTATCTATGCATTTGGTTTTTGGAGCTCGGGATGATAGGTCCTTGGGAGAGCTCTGATCCTCTCACCTATCCGCTTGTCCCTCGATAGTCATTGATTGTCGCTGGCATTCATTTGTTTTGGATTGCTGTGCTTCCTGATCCACAGGGTTTATAGCCCTGTGGCATCGGGGGACCTCCACCTCCCCAAAGAGACCTGGGGATCTCTATGGGCTCACCGGCGTCTTTTAAGCCCAGCGGAAAGGGGCTCCCATCTAGACTTAAAACCCCGAAGCCCTTCTGGGCATAGCCCTCATAGAGTCATTGGTTTCAAGAGCATTGATCATCATAGCATCTCGAGAGCATCAGGTAGGCGAGTAACACAAGTAATTATAAAATTGAAAAAGTCGTTTCGAAGCTGTTTTGAGTTTCATATTGATCTATAAGCTTCTATGTCAAGTTTCTTGAGTGGGCTATAGAAGCTTAATGCTCTGTGCGTGGTGAGGCTTGCTGAAGACTCTTGAGCTTGTGAGGGCATATAGCCTATTAGGAATAGGAGGGCCTCGGAGCTTATAACATGGTATATTAAGACTCTCCAGAGGGCTATTGATCTGATCTGGGATAATATTGAGTGGAGATATCGATTCCCAATGCTTGTTAGAGGGGGTGGAAGGCTAACCAACACTTATGAAGATAGACTATTGATCAAAAACCACTAGGATACTTCCGAGGCCAGGAGAATACCTCTATGTATCGTGGAGATCAACGTGGTTTGAGAAAAGGGTCGGGGATGGGGTGTTGGTGAGGTTATAATCAGGGATAGCAGGGTAACGATACCGTTTAAAAGCTCTAAGGAGATCGAGGTTAAGAGAGTTACCGGATGGGATAGCAATGAGCTATCATTGAATGGCTACTAGCCATAGATAGGCTTTATAAATCTGATCTCGGGCCTCTTCAGAGCATGAAGATCGTGTATGAAGGGAAGAAGGCTATAACACAGAGAAAGAATAAAAGGGATCTCTATAAGAAGTACGTGACTAGAGAGAGGAATGGGGAGAGGGATTTCGTTAATAAGCTGGTAGCAGGTTTGAGTAGACTATTCCCAAACACTATTCATGTTTTCGAGGATCTTGATAAGGAGGATCTCGCGTTTAGGAAAAGGGTCGAGAAAGTTAGAAGGAAGAGGAACGCTAGAACATCATGGAGAGTCATGCATAGAAGAGTGTCAGAGGTGGCATTAACCGTTTATGTGGATCCGAGGAATATATCTAGGGAGTGTCCCAGGTGCGGGTTTGTTGTGGAGACCTGAGAAGAGCAGGTCTTTGAATGCCCAGATACAATCTAAAAATAGAGGTAGACAGAAGATAGCATCGATAAACACTAGATGAGGAACCGGTTAACCCACAATGAAAAGGGCTGGGATTCCCAACCCTTTTAAAGCGGGGAGGAGGTCGAGCATATATTCACAAGCTTAGCCCTTTCAAACGGTGATTAGACCTCTTTAAAAAGGCTTTGAGCTAATCGGATCTCTATTTCTTCTCAAAGCCCTCTGTAGATAGTGCTATCCTGCGATATACTTTATAGCTGGGGGCCACGCTCTTTGGATGGTTAGCCCTCACTGAATCTAGTCTTGACACAGCAGTGTTCCTCGGCGAGATCTTTAGTGTGGAGGGCTCTCTATATGCCTTCTCAGCTATTCTATTCAGAGCCTCTGCATATGAATCTATAACCTCTCTAGGCTCTGTCTCTGTGAACTCTATCATGAGGGCCTCGCTAACTATTAATGGGAAGTAGATTGTTGGAGCGTGGAGCCCCTCATCTAAAAGGGCCTTTGCTATATCTTCCGCCGTCACCCCCGTCTCCCTAGCTATTTTCGAGGCGCTCACAACGATCTCATGCTTTCTAGGCTTCTCAGGGTTATATGGGATTTCATAGTATGGTTTCTCCATGAGCTTCTTCACGAAATAGTTTGTGTTGATTACGGAAACCTCTGAGACCTCTCTAAGGCCTTGGGGGCCTAGCAAGGAGATATATATAAATGTCCTTATAACAGGCACTATATTCCCATAGAAGGCCCTCACCATCCCTATACACCTCTTACACTCATAGTCCCAGAAATATCTATCGCCCTGTCTAGCTATGAGGGGCCTTGGGAGATAATCCACAAGCTCCCCCCTAGCACATACAACCCCTCCCCCGGGACCTCCACTCCCATGGGGTGTTGCGAATGTCTTGTGGAGGTTCAGATGTACAATATCGAAGCCCATGTCCCCTGGTCTCACAATCCCTAGGATGCTGTTTAGATTCGCTCCATCGTAGTATAGAAGCCCTCCGGAGCTGTGAACGAGATCCGATATCTCGAGGATCCTGCTCTCAAAGATCCCAAGGGTGTTTGGGTTTGTAAGCATGATCCCAGCAGTTCTAGGGGTTAACGCCGCCTTAAGAGCCTCTATAGATACCTCGCCATCCTGTCCCGTGGGGATTCTAACAACCTTAAAGCCCGCCATTGCAGCGCTAGCAGAGTTAGATCCATGGGCTGAGTCTGGTATCAACATCTCATCCCTATCCTCCCCTCTGTCTAGGTGGTACTTCCTAATCATTATAGCCCCTGCAAGCTCGCCGGCAGACCCCGCTGGGGGTTGGAATGAGCATCTATCCATACCCGTTATCTCTGAGAGCCACCTCTCAGTAATATATATTATCTCTAGAAGCCCTTGAACTGTTTCTTCGTCCTGTAGCGGGTGTAGATCGGTTACCCTAGGATCTAGGGCTATGAGATCCATTATCTTTGGGTTATACTTCATAGTGCACGATCCAAGGGGGATAGGGCCCACATCAACGCCATAGGACATCTGGGAGAGTCTTGTGTAGTGCCTCACAACCTCTATCTCGGAGAGGGATGGTATTGAGGGGGGCTTCACCCTAGCTATGGTGCTCGGGATCTTAACCTCTATATCTGAGAACTGATCCTCATATGGTATCGAAGGCCCTTGAGCCGTGTACCTCTCCATCTCAAGGATAAGCTTCTCATCCCATCTAGCCTGCCTCCACACCTCAAGCCACCTCAGCTAGAGCCTGGACAAGTCTATCTATATCCTCCCTACCATGGATCTCTGAGAAACAGTAGAGGGCGCAATCCTCAAACCCTTTTAAAAGCCCTCTCATCCATAGCCCGCCATGGATACCTCTCTCGAGGAGTCTTCTATGGATCTCCCCATAGATCTTCCCATGGAACCTCAGGGGGATCTCTCTGTAGAATAGCCTGCTCCTCAAAGCTATCGAAACCCTCCCAGAGAGTCTCCTCCTGATGCTCTCAGCAGCGTATAGAGTCCTCCTGAGAATCGATTCCCCCAGCCTTCTAAGACCGTCGCCTCCGAGATAGGCTATGTAGATCGCGGCCATTATAGCCATGAGGGAGGAGTTAGTAGTTATATTACTTGTAGCCCTCTCCCTCCTTATATGCTGCTCCCTAGTCTGGAGGATCAGCATAAACCCCCTCCTACCATCTGCATCCACAGTAGCCCCTACAAGCCTTCCAGGTAGCTGTTTCAAGAGCTCCTGATCCATCTTAATCCCCAGGATCCCCAAGCCTGGCCCGCCATAGTTAAGCCCGAGGCCCAGGCTCTGGCCATCACCCACAACTATGTCGGCCCCATATTCTCCAGGGGGTTTGAGGATCCCCAGGCTCGTTGGCTCTGAATATACTATGAATAGAGCCCCCTTTTTCTTTGTTATCTCCCCAACAGCCTCTGGATCCTCTATTATGTTTCCCAAAAAACCGGGGTTCTCAAGATAGATTGCTGCTGTATCGCCATCTATCTTCCCATATATATCTCCGAGATCCGGGTTTCCCTTCTCATCAACCCTATACTCCTCCAGAGCGCCTTTAACGGGTGATAGCCATGTGTTTGCAACAGATCTGTAGAAAGGGTTCATGGTAGCTGGAACAAGGATCTTGTTCCTCTTAGTAGCCCTCATAGCGAGTCTAAAGGCCTCTGCAACAGCTGTAGATCCATCGTACATGGAGGCGTTAACAACATCAACGCCATATAGCTCTGCCATTATACTCTGATACTCGAATATAGCCTGGAGCACTCCTTGGTTGATCTCAGGCTGATATGGTGTGTAGGAGGTATAGATCTCACCTCTGAGGGCTAGAAACCTAACCATAGATGGCACGTAGCCAGCACAGATCCCACCACCTATAAATGGTTGGGGGTCTCTGAAGACCTTATTCCTAGATAAAATCCTATCGACGATCCTATAGACTTCATACTCAGAAAGCGGTCTTCCAAAGCCAACTTTAAGGGGCTCTCTAAGCCTTATACTCTCCGGGATATCCCCGAAGAGATCCTCGACACCCTTGCCGATGAACCTCAGCATCTCCCTCTTGACAACAGGATCTGAATTCGGTATCCAGCTATGATACATTTGGCTTCCACATAACATAATCACAGCAAAAGCTAATAAAAAGCCTATGACATGAGATCTTCAACCCATAGATCACACTTATGAATAAAAGCCCACCCTTTTAAGGTGGGGATAACTATAAGCCTATAAGCCCTCATAAATAGGTCTAGGATTCTCTCTAGAGGTGAGAGAATGTCAGACCAACAAACCAACTATTTAGGCTCTCTAGCTTTGTCTCAGACCTCATATCCTTAGATCTAATATCTATAGGATCTATATTTTTTATAGATAGCTTTTAGAAAAATACCTAGGATCTTTCTAGGTCTTTCACAACCGAGATCCTCGCCCTTTACGACTAAGAGGGGTCAGTTATGATCACATATAGCCTCCATATATTTTAATAGATCACCTATATCCTGATCTGAGATCTCCCCACCGATTCTTGATCTGAAAACATAGATCGAGCCCGGCATAGCTCCATAGGCCTCGTAGACCCCGTTAGCCAGTTTAATTGGTGAGAAATAGGTGAATATGCAGAGTAGAATGGGGTTGAGGAGAAATGATAGAGGGAGAACCCTACCCTTAACCAAGTATATAGTAGAACTATTGTTTGCAGATGTATACACAATTTCTCCGGATATAATAACCCGTCTATCCCGAGCATATACATGTTTTCTTCCAGAATATGCTGTCCTGGGGCATCCATGTAGTTTATAGTATAGATATCCCGAGAGTACCATTACGAGGTGGAGAAGAAAAGGGATCAATATGATCGCAAGCCAAGCGCTCAAGTAAATGGAAAACACAGCAAGGATTAGCGATGCAGGGATGGTTAGCGAGAGCACCCTCGCCGAGCTCCACATGCTCACTAATTAGTTTCGGAGAGCTTATATCTCTTTTACGGGTTCCAATCCATATATAATCTAGGAACGCCCCCAAAGCATGGATAGTGATCCTTAGGTTAGCCGGCTTTAATAGACCGAGACCTAAAGCTGCGATACGAAGCGTGTAACAGTAATATAGACACCGCCGATCTCCTACCGCTGAAGAGGAGTAGTATCTCTAGCTTCAGACAATCCTTATAGATCCTAGCCGACCATTTAATTTAATATCTGTATCAACAACGCCCTTGAGGCTCTGCTGCGCCATGAGATCCTTATCAATATCCACCCTACCCCAACCCGCTCGTCCCCCGATGGTTATCGATTATCGCTGATATTCTTTTGTTGGGTGTTGCTTTGCCTCTTGATCCACAGGTTTTGATCCTGTGGCATCGGGGACTTCCACCTCTTCCACAGAGACCTGGGGATCTCTATGGGTTCATGGGCGCCTGTTGAGCCCAGCGGCATGGGGCTCCCATCTATCCTAGATCCCGAGGCTCTAGATGGGGGCTATGTCCTAATAAAGCCTCGGTCTCGGGAGCTCTGAGTATCATCGCATCCCGGGGGCTCTGCACACCTAGGTCTAGCAGAGATATCACCTCATAATCAAAACAATTATGAACTGGATGCTTAAGCCTAAACCCAGGCAACAAACTAATATAAAAGCATCCCCACTATCATATAGAATACAGCCCCACCTTATCTAATCTATACATAACTCCAACACTACTCGGGATCCTAGCCTCTAGATCTAGGATCCCGCCTGAGAGTTCAATGTTTACCTTCGACTTTCCTTCGAATACCGTGTAGCCTAAATCCATATATTTTTCCGCCAGCAACATCTATAGATATGTCGTAGAGTCTAGACCATAGATCTTGATGTTTACCAACCCGCCCGAGAAGGATCCTTTGAGCCTTTTGACACCGCGCTGAAGCTCTATAGAGATTTGGACTCCACTCGAGTCCAAGAAGATCTCGTTCAACCCCTGACTATCAGTTGTAATTTAGCATATCTTGTCTTGTTCTGCATATACATTATGGTCTGAGATCGGGATCAAAGATGCTGGTATGGCGTTCATTATGATGGAAAACCTGAAAGTATTCTTGAAACCAACATATACGATACTCATACTGGATAATATTTAAATTTAAGAGGTTAAAAATACTCGGTTACAACTGAAAGCCTCGCCCTTTAGGGCGGGGAGGAGGTCAGTCTCACGACTAAGCCGTACAGCTATCGGGTTGTTTGATAGAAGTCCTATATAGGTAGATTCATGGTTGCGAGAGCTGTTTCTACAGCTATTGCTATTAGAAAGCCTAGGAATATTGAGAACCAGAATCTCACTGGATCTCCCTTCAACTGTCCCATAGCTGAGAGGTTCATGTTAAACACAGAATATATTATTGAGGCCGCTGCCGAGGTCATAGCAACATCTATTATAAGCTCGTTCGGGGGTGCCGAGGATAGTATTAGAGCACCTACAGCTGTTGGGCCACCTGCTATGAGGCCTAGGATAAGGAGCTTTGTAACAAGTCCTCTAGATGTTATAGCTATTGCCTGCTCCCCATCTGGAAGTGTTCTCGCTAGTTTCACCGCTAGCAGGGGTGATGAGATTGCGAAGCCTTCTGTCACATTGTGTATCGCGAACCCTATGGAAAGCAATATCGCTAGTCCGAGATCTGCTATGGATAGTGCCGAGCCTATTCCCAGCCCTTCGCCTAGGTTGTGTATCCCAAGCCCTATTGAGAGTAGGAGGCTCAGAGTCCACGGATCCATTCTAATGCCGAGCCTAGCCCACTCCCTCGCCGCTGCACTCCTCGTCTTAAGCCTCCTCTCGATATATGCTAGGATCAGGAGGGTCGCTATTAACGCTACGCTAGTTGTTACAGCATATATTGTGTATAGTCCAACCACCTGCCCTCCATAGCCATCTCCTCGGGCTTCTCAACGAGCTCAACGGATATCTCTGCGAAGAGATAGCCCAGGAGACCCCCTGCCATCGCGTTTAGCATCCCCAGTCTCTCCCTGCTTATATTTCTGATAGCGAGGATTGCGAAGCCAAGATATACTGTTAGCCCTGCGTAGAGGCCCATCGCGACTCCTAGGAGATTCAAATATCCTCCCAACAACTATGGCTTTTAAGGGCTAATATTTACAAATCCGAGGATCAGTAACCATCGACTAATAGATCCCAGCTATTTCCTGCCCTTAAGGATTTCCTCTATAGACATTGTATATCTCCTGCCATCCCTACCCTGTAGAACCACTTGATCGCCTGAGATGCCTTCGACTATGTAGGGGTTTCCCTCCACCTTTATATATATACCCTCCCTCAGATCCGCTATTCTGAGGCTTATAACCAGCTTAGACTTCTTACCGCCCTTAATCCCGCTTCTTCTCTCGCCCTCCTCAGATGTCTTGATAACCCCTCCCAACTCCTTCCTAATGATATTTGCTATTGACTGTGCAGCCTGTCTAGATGCGAGCTTAAGGTCTATGCCCTCTCTAGACGATTTATACTCAACCGCCATAGATCTAATGGTCTCTGGCATGCTAGCAATTATATTCTCAACCCTCCTCCTAAGATCTTCCCCCATCGATGGGTACCCCCTGATCTGGAGGATAGCCTGGTAACCCCCTCCTCTCGCCATATGGCATACAGGACATAGCCTCCTCACCCTGGAGAGCCTAAGCCTTCTAGACAGACTATATATCCTACCCCCAATAGATACCCTCAGTCTCACCTCCATAGCCTCACCATATTCTGTGCCATATACCCTGAGATCCTCTACCTCAACCGATTCAAAACCCTCTGGCATGGATATGCTCTCCTCAACAACATATGCTAGCAAAATCCTCTCCTCACCCCCGAGATCCATCGGATCTATCCATCTATCACCAAGCCTATAGCTACCGCATGATGGGCATTGAAACAGCTCAATAGATCTAGGAACTAGATTCCCCCCATAGACCTCAAGATAGCATTCAACACATAGATGCCTGACTATAGGTATGGCAGATTCCTCCCTCCCACATCGAGAGCAGAACCTCATCCACAGAGCTCCAAATGTATACAGAATATGAGAGAATATATCTTTCCAAAACATAGATAACATGGATGATTAGAGAACCCGGACCTGAAGAGTGATGAGGTCCCGCATATATGACTAGAGCTAGAGCCGTTAAGATTTTATCATCTGAAGCCCGCCCCTTTCAGAGTGGGAGGGTAGAGCTCATACGATGGGGTGTATATTCTCTCCAGAAATGGGTTTGTTTTTTATTATATGTACCTTTATATGCCTTCTTATATTATATAGGATCCTCTCGATCCCCGCTATGCTTCTAAATATCTCCATTGCACTTTTGATCTGGCCGCCAAATTCTATCCTCTGGATAAATATTTCATAGGGAGCTCCCTCTTTCTCCTCTACTCTATAGAGGTCTGCAACTATGTTTAGAGGGTTCTCCATACACCATATCACCAGCTTTCTATCGCCTATAACCGCTTCCAGATAGCTGTGGCCATAGTTGATCCCCGCTACGCTTTCTAATAGTCTCTCCACCTCTCTATATAAATCTGCACAGGAGCTGGAGCTGGGCATCACATCACCACCTAACCCTGCCTAGCGATCCCTAGATCTCTGTAGAGGCATCGTCAGCGCTTCTATTGATATTCTCCATAGCCTTTGATGCCCCTTATATAGGATTTATCCCTTGGAATCCATATTTATAGCTTTCTCCCCGATAACCCCTTTTAACAATTGTTGTTCCAAGCACTAGAAGCTCCATAGCTGTTTGCTATGTGAAAGTTTGCTCCCTTTTAACTGCTCTGGATAGGTCTATCCAAGGATTTAATGTCTATCGAGGTACTCACGGTTATTAACGTATCTATTTGCCCTTAAACTTTAAGGGTTTTAGTAAATGCATAATGCATAAGTGGTTAAGCTATGTATATTATGGGATGGGGCTGGAGGAGCTTCTCGAGATCTCTAGAAGGGCTCTTAAGAGTTACCCGCTTTGCGATAGATGCTTAGGGAGACTATATGCCCGCCTTGGCTATGGATGGGATAATGTTGAGAGGGGCTCTGCTATTAAGATAATGCTTGTGATGAAATATCACCAAGCTATAGAGATGGGGGATGTGGGGGCTAGGGATGAGTTTCTCGAGATGGCTCCTAGAATAGGTGTGAGGGCCTCTGGCCTCTATAGAAGGCTGACAGGCTCTGATCTATCCCCGGCTCCATGCTCTATGTGCGGTGGATCTCTGGATCTATTTATAGAGGAGATCTCTAGACAGGCTGCGGATCTTCTGAGGAGCTGGGATATCTCGAGATTCCTTGTAGGGGCTGTTGTTGAGGAGCCTATAAAATCTATTGAGGCCGAGGTCATCAGAGCCTCTGGATCTATCTATTCTGAGGAGCTCAAGGATGAGATAAGCAGGGAGATAGGTAAGAAGATAGAAGCCCTCGGAGAGTTTACAGCTGATCTAAGGGATCCCGAGGCCACCATCGTCGTGAGATATCCAAGCGGTGGAATTGATATAGAGGTTAGAAGTATATTGATAAAGGCTAGGTATTGGAAGAAGTGGAGGATGATAAGCCAGTCAACAATATTGAAGAACGGCAGCCCCAAATACTTCTCAATACAAGAAGCTTCGAAGCCCTTAGCAAACCTCTTTAGGGGATCGGAGGCGGTTGTCCACGCCTTTGGGAGGGAGGATATAGACGCCAGAATGCTGGGAACAGGCAGGGGAGCGGTGATCGAGGTTAGATCTCCTAGGAGAAGGAGAGTCAGCCTAGAAGATGTTCAGGAGGCGCTAAACAGCTACAGAGATCTCGTAGAATTCAAGGTGGAGGGGTGGAGTAATAGGGGTGAGGTGAGGATAAACAAGAGAAGATCCAGCACAGCGAGGAAGATCTATAGAATCCTAGTGCTGGTATCCAGAGAATTAAGAGAAGAAGACATACAGAGATTAGAGGAGGAGCTGAGAAACAGATCAATAAAGCAGAGAACACCAACAAGGGCACTCCACAGGAGAAGAGATATAGAGAGGATAAAGCAAGTCTATAGAATAAAATGCGCCAAGATAGCAGAGAACCTTCTGGAATGCCTAGTAGAAGCCTCAGGAGGGCTATATATAAAAGAGCTAGTAAGTAGTGACAGCGGAAGAACAAAGCCCAGCTTCGCAGAAATATTGGGAACAGAGGCAATATGCATAGAGTTAGATGTAGTTTGGACAGAGCTTTGACCTAATCTTGCTCATTATCTATTTTTCTCACGAACAAGATATTTCCTCTCAACTAATTGAGTATCTATTTCTCCACTTATGAATTCCTCAGATCTCAGTAGCTTTAATAAGAACGGTATTGATGACCGTGTTTGATTTAAAAGGGCATCGGAATAATTCCTCTTGGTGCTTTTAATGGTTCTTTTGATTTCTGAGGAGGATGTTCTGAGACTCCTAGATTTTGGGGATGCCATTGAGGCTGTTGAGAAGGCTACTAAGATGCAGTCTGAGGGTGTTGCCCATGTTATTTCCAGGTCTAGGGTTTATTCTAGATCATCTGTGCTCCATGTTATGTCCTCCACGATCGAGCCTCTGGGTGTTAGCGGTGTCAAGGCCTATCTATCGACTCCTAACAGAACTATTTTTGTGATCCTCCTATACAGTGTCGAAGATTCCAGGCTATTGGCTGTGATCGAGGGCGATGTTCTGAGCAGGATTAGGACTGGGGCTGCGAGTGCCCTTGCAACTAAGTATCTCGCTAGGAGGGGGGCATCTAAGCTTGGGATCATTGGTTCCGGGAGGCAGGCATATACCCAGGCTCTAGCTATAGCCAGGGTTATGAATCCGGAGAGGGTGCTTATATACTCCCTCAACAGGGATCACGCGGATTCAATGGCTAGAAAGCTCTCTGAGAAGGGGTTGAAAACCTTTGTAGCCCAGAGCTATAGAGAGGTTATAAGTTTGAGCGATGTGCTAGCAACAGCTACAAACTCTAGAGAGCCCTTTGTAAGGGCTGAGTGGGTTGAGAAGGGATCCCACATAAACCTCGTGGGCTCTAACCACCCCTCGAGATCCGAGGCCTATCCAGAGGTCTTCCAGAAAGCAGATCTAGTTGTTACCGATAACAAAGAGCAGGCCCAGAAGGAGTCTGGAGATATAATAAATGCTGTGAGCTCCGGCCATATATCGTGGGATAGGGTCTACGAGCTCTGGGAGGTTGTCATCGGCAAGATCGGTAGGGGCTCCGACGAAGATATAACGATCTTCAAGTCCCACGGAATAGCCCTGTGGGACGTGGCTGTTGCAAAGCTAGTCTATGACAAGGCTAGGGAGAGGGGGTTGGGAAGGGAGGTTGGGTTTAAGGGCTACTGGGAGGATAGGTTCTTCTAGCATGGTTATAAGCCCTCTAACACGCTAGACAATGGGATAGAATCTATATTGAGGATTAATATCGCAGAAGGCTATAGATTTATAAGAACATCAGATGAGGAGCTAGCAGTATCCGAGATGTTCAAGAGCTACCAGGGCGAGGGCCCAACAGCAGGATATCCAGCAATATTTCTCAGGCTCCAGGGATGCAACCTCCTATGTAGCTGGTGCGATACGATAGATATATGGGTTAAGGGAGAGATATGCAGGGTAGATGATCTCCTAGACATATGGGAGTCAAAAGGCTGGGTCGAGGATCTCTCCAGCGGATATATGCTTGTAATAACAGGGGGAGAGCCTCTTATGAGGCAGAACTCCATAGTAACCCTTTTAAAAGCATTTATAAAGAGATACGGCTTCAAACCAAGAGTAGAGGTCGAGACAAACGGCACGATAGAGCCTCAGAAGGAGTTGATAGAGCTCACAGATCAGTACAACGTATCCCCAAAGCTATCCAATTCGGGGATGCCACTAAACATAAGATATAGAATAGCCCCTCTAAGGATCCTAGCACGCAGTGGGAAGGCGATATTCAAATTCGTAGTTGTGGATGAGAGAGACGTAAAGGAGGTTCTCTGGTACATAGAAAGCGTTCCACTACCGAGGGACAAGGTGTATTTGATGCCAGAGTCCAAATCCAGGGAGGAATACCTCTCAAGGGTGGGGATTGTGGAGAAGATATGCAGAGAACACGGTTTCAAGCTATCACCAAGGCTACACCTGGTACACGGGTGGAAATAGCGTGTAGAGCTAAGATGAGGAGCTAGAGTAACTGCATAGTAGATCAAGGGAATCTAGAATTCTCAAGCATAGAACATTTTGAAAAGATGTTCTGCAGGGATTAGGTGGAGTGAAGTATGACATAGTCATTAGAAACGGGATCATAGTTGACGGAACCAGGTCTCCTCTTTTCAAAGCGAATATAGGTATTATTGGCGATACTATCACAGCTATAAAGGATCTCTCAGATATCCATAACCACAGCGATCTATCGATATTAGAGACCTCAACCGCTAATAACTATATATTACATTTTCAATTCTATAGAAGACTATAGAAGATCTTATTGCTGGGGTCTCGGGCGTTACCTCTCCATGTGGGGATATCCTCTAGCTTCATCGGGTTGGAGGTAATCTGTGGGGATCCTCCCCTACCGGGTCATTAAGGGGCATATAGCCTCTGGAAATAGATCCCCAAGCCCTCAAACCCTTAAACCTCATCAAAAAACTCCTGAGCTTAAAAACCATAACCCCGCCTTAGAAAGGCGAGGCTTGCCGAAAAACCTTGATATCACGATATCCCCTAGGCTGTCTGTGCCTCTGCATTGCTATGAGATATGGATAAAACTTATTAATTAAACTTCCTATAGGTTTTTGGGATATTTTATATGCCGTTCACATCATATCACATAGCATTTGGTCTATTTGTTGGTCTACCTAGTAGGAGATGGATCCATCTGCCTAGCTTTCTGATAACAACAGCTGTTATTGTCGATATAGAACCTATCATGGTCATGCTCGGCATTATAGGGGGCAGGGTGCATGGCTCTCTTCACACGATCCTGCTAGGCGTGTTTATGGGCTCTACTGCTGGATTAGCTATGTATTTCCTCGAGAGATATTTTGGTTTTCTAAAAACCCTCTATAGATCTCTTTATCTATCCCAAGGATCTGAAAAGCCTCTCAGCTACATCCTCGCAGGAGTCTTGGGATGGCTATTACATATAGTTCTTGATGCTCTCATCTATAGCGATATCAGGCCTCTAGAGCCTTTTATATCTAGCTATAACCCACTCTATTTATCACATGCTATATCCCTCCCCGTGATATCCCTTGCATATAATGTGATCTTGGTTGCGGGTCTCTCCCTCTATATATTTTATTTCTTCCGCATATCTCTCGCTGAAAATGGTTTTAAGCCAACACTATTTAAAGCCGGGGTTTTGATTGTGCTGGCATCCCTAACCATAGCTCCTGTGGAAATCAACTTTATGGATGTGGCGCCAGCAACAATAATACTGGGATTATCAGGCATAGCTCTATCAGCATCATCGCTATATCTCCTAAACCTTCTCTCCACACGTAGACTAATAATCGTTTTATCTATACTTTCTATAATAGCCCTGCTCTCCCTAAACAAATCCCTTTCAAGCTTAGAAATCTTTGTTACACTCTACATAGGGATAGCGGTTATACTTGCTCTGTTAAGAAGATCTCTATCGAGGATTGAAATAACTATATATCGAGCGAGTGTAAAGGTAATAGATCTTGTGATAATAAGCTGGATAGCCACTATAGTACTTGTCGGGATTCCCATGCTTATAGCAACGCTAGTGCTTCTATTAATAAGATCGAACCTCTTAACACCTAGAGATCTAAAAGAATTTATGGTGGGTAGATAGCCCTATAGAGATCCTAGATTCTGCCTTATAATCTATTTTATTTTATCTCCCCGGGTATAAGTCAGGGAGTCGGGTGGATCTTTGGATCGTTGAGGGGATTTATGCATAAGAAGTATAACGCGAGGATCTATAGTTTGTGATCGTCTCTTTCACATTCTATATGGGTTTTCAATTGTGTATCTCTTGATGGTCTCCAGAAAATCATCGATCCTTATGTTCTCTAGTACTATCTCTGAGATCTTCTCCATGTACTTGCTTATATATCCAAGTATAGGTGAAATCCTCTTCCCTCTTAGGGTTTTTAATATCTTGTTATCTTCGCATTCATCTACCAGCTTGAAGATCTCTAGATCTCTTCTTAAGCCTAGGATTTCTAGAAGCTCCCCCCTTTTCCCATGTATTTCCTTTGAGATTTTCGCTACCTCTCTCTGCCACACCAGATCTCTCCACTCTAATCCAGATCTTTTTATCGCTAGAAGAGGTCTTCCAAACTGATCTCTTGCAAGTCTCCCAAGTCTGTGCTTCTCGATTAGATATACCATGAGGTTAAATATTGCTGCATAGTAATATGCAGCCTCTTTATCACTGGTGTGGAGCGATGCAACATGGTGATCCAAGATCAACCCGCCTGCAGATTCTCCGAAGATCTTTGCAAGATCCCCAGGCTCTATAACGGAAGATACATATGATCTCTGACATCTATATACAACTATATATCTCCCAGAGCCAGAGCCGTTGAATAGCTCCGAGGTGTCTATCGAGCTTCTCCTAGGAACCTTAAGCCTTGACAGGGTTGTATCGAGAAGAGTTCCAGCCGATCCATATACACGCCTAAGGAGATCAGGGGTTTTCACACCAGCGAATAGCATTTTAAAGAGCCTAACAACTAGAAAGGGGTATATAGAGGGTCTCGTTAGAATAGCTGAGACGCCCTCGATTATGTTATCATCAACGCTAAACGCAAGATCATCTATGTCGAGGGGCGAGATATGGGCTGAACCTCTATATGTTCTCAAGCAAAATAATAGAGAGATATATCTACCACCCCTAGAAAGCTCAGGCGACACAACATCTCCCTCTAAGTAGATCTTATCCACACCGCTCAAACCATCGAGAAGCCCACCCATATATTCGATCAAAGGCTCCAAAGTATCCTCATAGCTGTAGCCTTCAAACACAACCCCATAGTCTCCGTTCGATAGCTCTCCACAACTATTTAGAGAGCCTCTAACAACAACCTTTCCAACGAATACTCTACAATCATCGCTATCTCTATCCAATTACAGGCACCCTTCTAGAGAATCTATGGATAGATATATTGCCTTAGTATTTCCAGCCAATCAATCCATAGCTCCTCATAGATAGCTATTAACACCTAGACCAGCGGTTTATAACATTTTTATGTTAAGAAATAGCGCTATATATGGCTAATACTTATAAGCTTTTTAGCATGAATCTGAAGTGGTAGAAGTTTGATTCAGGATCCCGGCTGGTTAATGACTGGCATGTAGTAGCGAGATCCTCAGATCTCCCTGTCGGCAAGGTTTTGTTTCAATGCTATCACCGGCGGAGAAGCAGGTGCTCGAGGTATCTATAGCGATAAATGTTGGGAGGCTAGCAGTTCTTATGGACGAGCCCACTGCGTTGATAAGCACATCATCATCCCAGATTCTTTTGAAACTCCTCGGAGAGCATATAAATACGGGTAAGACCTTTGTAATCACGAACCACAAGATCAGAGAGGTTGCTGGGATCGGAGATAGATATCTACGGCTCCCTATGAAAGAGCAAGGGGGCTAGGTGTGGATGCTATCTATGGAACTATGATAGAGTGAGATGCTATGTTGCTGATATGGGTGTATAGCATATCATCTAACCTTTTCCCGGCCTTAGGGGAGAGACTTTCAGTTGTTGTAACTCCTACAGGCAATACTACGCTAGGAAACCCTTTTAGGAGGATTGTCAGAAAAATATGTGGCTTAAAAGGCGAATCGCGATCGCCTAGATGGAAATGCTAGCAGCAATATCTAAGGATTCGCTATTTATAGCAGGAAGCCTCACTCTTGAGCTGAGGGGGTCGTGAGATGCTTAATTAGTACTTCTAGATCTATCTATATGGAGCCCTATGCACGAGGAGAGATGTTCTGATAAGGCTGATAGAGTCTATGGTGTTATAAATAGATATCTAGGCATGATTATTGAGGTCATGGATAAAAATATAGAGAGGGTTGATGAATATGTAGAGCTTTTACAACATCTATATCCTAGATCATCTAGGGAGGGGTTGCTAGAGCTTCTCTCTATACATACAGCCCTGCAGATATTGGTAAACGTATTTGTGGGTATGTATGTGGCGGGGGATAAGGATATAGATAGCATATGCTATGGTCATGGGCTTGAGAGGTATGGGATTTTAGCATATCCCCTACTATGGTGGAGATCTGGCAGGAGAGGCGATGACCTCTTCATAAGGATCTGTAGGGACATTGCCCGAGAAGCTAAGATGATCAGCGCTGCTGACATAGCCTTCGGAAATATCTTTGACAGGATATATAGCAGGCTTGTTGGAAGAGGCAATAGATATTATGTGGGTGAATACTATACGCCCCCATGGGTTGCCAGAGTAGCTGTCGAGAGGGCAAGCATCTATAGCGGGGGTCTGATTAACAGGATCTTCGCTGACCCTGCATGCGGATCTGGGGTTTTCCTAGTACAGGCTTTAAGAGTTAAGACTTTTATGGGAGAAGATCCTCTAAAGGCCTTTCGAAGCATATGGGGGATCGATGTAAACCCAATAGCGGTTATAATTTCGAGGGCCAGGATTCTCATTGCCTTTAAGATACTATCTGGCATAGATCCCAAGGAGGCGCCCAGGATCTTCCATACAGATTTTATTGATATTCTCACAGGATACATGGATACTCTCTATAGCGTTGAGAGGTCTATTACCTCACCCCCCATAGAAGATCAAAGAAAAGCTTGGGATCTAGGTAAGGGGTTGCCCGGAACAGATATAATTGCTACAAACCCCCCATGGCTGGAGCTAAACGAGCTTCCTAGGAGCCCCTGGGGAGAGCATGTTAGGAGATATGTTAGGGATAACATTGTTAAGGGTTGCAGAGATCGCATCCCAGGGCTCTCTAAATATGCTTGGAAAGGGGATCTCTCAGCAGTATTTCTAGATCTATCCCTGGGAATCGTTGGTAGAGGAGGCGTAGTCGGGATCCTACTCCCGGCTAACCAATCCTATAGCGGCTCTCCATCACCACACGGGGCTGGCAAGCTGCTCACTCTAGCAGTTATCAGGAGGTGGAGAGCCTCTGGAGAGATCCTTTATATAGGAGATGTCTTTGGCCATGGCGTGAGTGCCTCTCTCGCTATTCTCAAGAGAAACTCCGATCTACCTGGATGTTGATCTTATCCTCATGGAGAATGCAGCGAGGGATATGATCATCTGTGCTGCGAGATTCGCTACGGATACATAGACATATATATGATCAATGTGCAGAACGCCTGAATATACTTGGAGGAGGAGACTAGCAGACGCGGTGGGAGGGAGGATCGCTATCCATCTCACCCATTCGGGGAGAAGCGTTATTGGATAGTAAACAGGTGGGAACACCGAGAGTCCAAGGCCCAATATGCTTGCTAGAGGCCATACAAGCCTCTCAGTTCTAATATAGGTTGATATAAGGAATACCATGAAGGAAACAGTGATCCACAGGGATGCTGTGAGAAGCAATAAGTAGACCAGCCCGAGCAGGTCTCTCACAAGCCCATAGATATATAGAAGCAGGAGGAAACCGGCTATCGAGGGGCTACCCCAAATATATGCTGATAGTGCCAGCCCGAGTATATATGACCAGTAGGGTGTTGGTGTTGCGAGGAACATCTCTTGAAGCTTAAGACTAGATCTATACCATATTATATCACCGAGAAGACCAAATGTGGAGGAGGCCATCGACAGCACAATGCCCCCTATCAAGGCGTAGCTTATAGCCTCCTGCCTACCTATAATGAGGACTAGGAAGAAGAAGGAGAAGGGGGATAGGAATGAGGATATAACCCAGAGTGGGTTGTTCCTCATGGGTATATATCCGTTGAATACTGCTAGATAGATCATAGATCTAAGGCTCCTCATAAACCCCATATAGATCTCCCCCATTGAGTATCAATATATCAGCCACGCCAACAGATCTCACCCTAGCCCTTACACCAGCCCTCAATATAGATCTTAAGGCCATCTCCGCATCAGATTCCTCCCTATAATAGCTAACGGTTATACCCCCTATCCTCACCACCCTGTCTCCCTCTATCTCTGCCCCATCCCCATATACCTCGAGAACCCTTGAGAAGCCTATCTCCTCCATAACCCTTCTCAGAGGTCCCTGGGCAACAACTCTTCCAGAGACCATGGCAACGACATAGTCTGCTATAGCTTCTACCTCATCTGGATTATGGCTCGTCATAACTATCGTAGATCCCTTGCCCCTTATCTTCAGCAAGTTACTCCAGAAGCCTCTCCTAGCTATTGGATCCAACCCCGACGTGGGTTCGTCTAGAAAGATCAGCTCGGCCCCCGACGCGATCGCGGCTGCAGCTACAACCCTCTGCTGGGTTCCCATAGATAGCTCGTTACACTTGGTATTGATATACCTTTCCAGCCCCAGCTCAGACAGTATCTCCCTAGCCCTCCTCAGAGCCTCGGATCTTGGTAGCCCTCTATAGGCTAGATATGTTGATATGAACTGAAGAGGAGTTGAGAAGCCGGGGGGAAGACTTCCTTGGGGCATGAGGGCAACCCTGTTCCTAACATTCTCAGCCCCTTCTGTGGCATCGATTCCGAGAACCTCTATATAGCCTTTTGTAGGTCTCAGAACCCCAGCAGCTATTCTTGTGAAGGTAGTCTTGCCAGCCCCGTTACTCCCTACAAGAGCTGTGATCTTCCCGCATGGCACATCTATAGAGACCCCTTTCAAAGCTTCAACCCTGTTCCCAAATATCTTCCAAAGGTTCCTAGACGCTATACAGGTCATACTATGGCCCTCTAACCGCGGACAGCTATAGAGATAATGTATAAGAGAATATTAAGCCCTGGCTTATCGTAAGAATGAGGGCCAGCTATGGTAACATAGCTTCTAGATAGGGATCCACTGGTGAAATATTTTTATAATTGCTTATGGTCCGAGGAACTCCTCAGGCTTTGGCGGCTCTGGCTTCAGCCCTTTCCTCTCTCTTATCCTGCGAATGAGATCTGGCAGCATATTATCAGGCACAGGCGCCCACCTACTGAACTCTGTTCCCCAGAGTGCTCTGCCAGAGGTAACGCTCCTCAGAAGTGCTGCGAGGTCCATGCCCTCTGCTATAGGTATCTCTGATATTATCCTAACCCAGTTGCCGTATAGCTCTAAAACATCTATTATCCTGCCTCTCTTCTTACTTATGACACCTGTCACATCACCTATATAGTCCGATGGGATCTTTATGTCTAGCTTCTGTATAGGCTCTAGAAGTGTTGGCTTTGTCATGAGCATCCCAGCATATATAGGATTCCTAGTCGCTGGGTAGAGCTGTGCAGGGCCTCTGTGTGCAGGGTCCTCGTGGATCACGGCATCGTGGAGAATCACCTTCACACCCCTAACAGGCTCTCTGGCAAGCGGCCCCTCCCTCATAGCCAGCCTAAAGCCCTGTATAATCGTGTCCCTAACCTCTCTTAGATGCTGGACACCGCTTGTCATGTCAACAAATACATTTATGTTCTCGTCTATAGCCCATATCCTCCTAGCTTCGTCATAGTCCCACGACGCCTTGTCCCTCAAGATCTTTGCCCTCTCACGCGGATCCTGATCCTCTGTCACATCACCAGAAGCTATAAGGGCTATCGTCTCCTCGTTCAAAGGCTCAACGCTTATATAGAACTTGTTATGCTTATTAGGAGACTTCCCCTCTAAAACCTGGCTCTTACCTCTTATACTCTCCCTATACACTATCAGGGGCTGTGATGTGTTTACCTCAACGCCATAGTTCTCTTTGAGGAGGGTTAGGGCAACTTCTAGATGGACATGGCCCATCCCTGATAAGAGGTATTCGCCTGTCTCCTCGTTGATGCGGAGGACTAGGTTGGGATCCTCTATTGTGAGCTTCTTCAGAGCATCTATCATTTTGGTGAGCTCTGCAGGGTTCTTAGGCTCGAGAGCTATGGTCACCACGGGCTCCGATATATATGTGATCTTCTCGAATGGAACCATCATATCCCTGAATCTAGGATCTACAACAGTCTCTCCAGACCTAGCTCTGTCCAGGCCAAGCACAGCAGCTATATTGCCAGCCGGTAGCCTCCCCACCTGCTCCCTGAAAGGCCCCATATATATGCCCACCTGGAGGGCTCTCTGAGAGATCTTGGAGTTGATCAGATATAGCTCCCTCCCCTCATCCAGCACACCCGAGAGTATCCTGCCAGTTGCTACGAACCCTGCATGGGGGTCGTGCCTCATATCGTTTATAAGAAACACTGTTGGGCCGTTGGGGTCTGCCTCGAGCATTGCCCTACCGATCTCCGAGTCTAGGGAGCCCTTCCAGATCTTTGGTATTCTATATTTCTGCGCCTCCCTCGGGTTTGGCACATGCTTTATAACCATCTCTAATATAGCCTCGTGGATAGGTATCTTCTTCTGGAGAACCTCAACATTCTCCCTCTTACCGCTCTCATAGGCAGCTATGAGATCAGGTATCTTCACCCCCTTCCTCTGGCTATATGGGATTGTAAGGCCTATCTTATCCCTCGCAGCTCCGAATGCCACATGCCCCTTAACAGGGTCCAGCTTCCAAGCCTGCCTGAACTCTGGCTCTGCATATGTCTCTATTAGGTTGTTGACCTCCCTGATGATCTGGACGAATCTATTTTGTATCTCCTGAGGAGTCATCCTAAGCTCTCTGATTAGCCTATCTATCTTGTTTATAAATAGAAGGGGTCTCACCCTCTCCTCCAGAGCCTGCCTCAACACAGTCTCGGTCTGGGTCATAACCCCTTCGACGGCATCAACAACAACTATTGCTCCATCGAGCACTCTCAGGCTTCTAGATACTTTGCCGCTGAAGTCCACATGTCCAGGGGTGTCGATGAGGTTGATCACATATGGCTTGCCCTCGAATTCGAAGTATAGGCTTATATTCGCGGCCTTAACAGTTATGCCCCTCTGCTGCTCAACAGTTAGATAGTCCATAGCCAGTATTTCTCCCGCTAGCTTCTCAGAGATTATCCCTGCAGCAGCTAAAAGTGTGTCTGTGAGGGTTGTCTTTCCATGGTCTACATGGGCTATAATACCTATGTTCCTAACCTGCTCAGGGTTACCAACGATCTTGAGGATCTGCTCGACCGTCTTGTATCTAGGCAACCTATCCCTACCATGTTATATGGGTATAGGAACTATATAGGATTAACGCTCCACCACGCTACCTCCCAGGAATCCTAAGGATCTTCGAGATCGCCATGCTAACCGCCATAGATATGATTAAAACCCCTGCCAGGGTTAGCACAAGGATAGCCGATACCCTGTGGATCAGCTGGGGATCATATACTATGAGCCCGGCTATCAGAGGGGTTATAGGTGATGGATGTGAGGCTGACACGCTTATACTTCCAATCAGTATGAGGCTTGTGCTCACCTCGGTGGCAACCTGGATAGATGATATGGCATGCCCGGCCCTGATCGATGTGAAGGACATCGAAAAACCTATCCCCCACATGGTTCTAAATGGGCAGGAGCCCAGGTTCTCTGAAGCCTCCTCATATAACCTCGGGATCCTCTGGAGGGAAGCCTCGACAGGTCTAACCATATGTGGCATCCTCCTAACAGTGTTTGTAGCGAGGAGATAGATCCAAGGTAAATATACGGGGTCTAACCAGGATCCTCTGAAGATGTTGTGGAACATCTGGTAATAGGCTATTCCAACAGCAACCCCCGGGATCACTAGGGGAGCTATGGAGAGTATCTCGACTATGAGAGCCTGAACCCCTCTATACCTCATAGATATGTATGATGCCATATACCCCAAAACCGCTATGAGACTCGAAGATATAGCTGTATATATAAGTGTATTTATAACAGCTCTATAGTAGTATGGAGTTACAACCACAGAGATATAGTTATCAAAACCTGCAAAACTCGGTAGGGGCTTCGAAAACCACCCCTCTGTGAATGAATATATAAGCACTAGCAGATTAGGGGTTAGAGATATAGTTAGAAGGGCTATTGCAAGAACCCTTACAACAGATCCCCAGAGACCGGGTGCATCTATATATATCATCCTAGCAGATATAACCCCGAATCTAGAGGAAACAAGATATCTATAGAATATCAGTAGAATAGCTATTGATATAGCCACCATTATCAAGACATAAGTGACGATCCTGGGGCTAACCTGGTAGCCGTATTCAGATATGAAGCCGAAATATGCCTGGTAAGATATAAGGTTTCTCGCATAGTTATGTCTGCTAAAGGCTATGGGACCGACTAGATCTTCAAGAGAGAGGATGAAGACTAGAGATTCAACAGCTATAATAGCAGGCCTCATAAGGGGTATGAGTATTCTATAGACAGTTGCCCAGACCCTCCCACCGAGGTTTGAGGAGGCGTCCAACATAGATCTATCTATGTTCTCCGCATAGGATAGAAGGAGTAGGTGGGAGAGAGGGTAGAAGTGGATCACCTGGTAGATCGCGACACCAGCAATCCCGTCGACAGCAACCCTATACCCCGATCCCAGGAGACCTAGGAGCTGGTTGAGAAGCCCATAGTCCCTGTGGAATATATGGATAACAGCGTATGCAGATAGAAAGGGCATGGGTATCGATGCTATTAGAGGGATTAGATATCCTATCAACCATCTACCCCTATCCATGCTGAGGGTAGCTATGACTGTGAACATGGAGAGGGGGATCACGGCGGCTGTGACTGCAAGGGATAGTAGGATTGAGTTTAAAAGGGGACCGAAGTCATACCCAGCTATATATAAGTTTATGGCCACTATACTCATATACCGTATATAGATTCCCATCGGGTGGGATCTTGAGGTTTAGAACCGTATCGAGTAGGTAGTATGGAGAGGCGCTTGTGGTGAATAGATATATGAGGGGTGCTATTAAAAGGGCTGTGAATATTGTGATAAAAGCTATTGATAACCTGTTAAACCCCTTCTCAGCCGGCCATCTTCACCCTAGGCTCGATAGTATCGAGCTATATCTTGTAATAGCCGCCCTCTTGACAGATGATTTGAAGGCATCCACATTAGCTGGGCTTGTAAGCATATTGTTTATCTTGGAGGCGAATTCCTTTGTAAACACAGATTTTGTTCCGTTGAACTCTATCTCGAGGGGTGATCCTATTTTGTGGACTAGATCCTCTAGGTCTTTCTGAGAAAGCTTCCCAGCCTGGTATAGAGATACAGCTTTAGTCCATATTCTCTTGAGAAGGCTATTAGCATCGGGATCCGCTATAGATGCCTCGAAATAGTATATGGCTGAGAACTCCCACTTAGAAGCATCCTCCGGGTCATATGGATATATGTTGCCCTCAGCCCTCCTATAGATCTCCTCGAGAGCGGTGCCCCTGGGCAGCTGGTATGGTAGGTAGTAGAATAGCTCTGCAAGTGCCTTCTGCCCCTCATCACTTAATAGCCAGAGTATGAATGCCTCAGCTGCGGCCTTGTTCTTCGTATTCCTCGCTATGGCCACAGGGCTTATATCTGGTAGCAAGCCCTTCTCAGCTATTATAAACTCGGCCTTACCACCACTGGCATTCACAGCCCTCAAGCCATATACCAGCACTGTCGGGGGTGCTCCCGAAACACCTGAGGCAACATCGTCTCTAGCTCTCTCAGAGCTCTCAACGATCTTTGAGTTAGCCCCTATTATAGTTAGTATCTCCCAACCCCTATCCCAACCATATTTCTGCAGGATCAGCTGTATCGTTCTCGCTGCTGTTGTACTCTTAGAAGGTGTTGGGAACGATATAGCTGGATCTTCTTTGAGTAGGGAGGCTGAGAAGTTGGGAGAGGCCAGATCCTCCCACGATCTTGGCTTTGGAAGCGAGTATCTAGATAGATAGTCGTTGTTAACAGTGAAGCTGAAGATCGTTCTAGAGGCTGAGAGGAAGCATATGTTGCCCCTCTCATCTCTAAACATTTGAGCACCTATAGAGCTCGCCCTCGATATTATCTCGCTATTGGTTATAGGCTCTAGATATCCATCTCTACATAGAGAGGAATAGACAGCATAGCCCCCCACGAAGAATATATCCACGGCCCGCTCTCAACGAAGGATCTCCACTTACCAACATCCTCCTTCCTAAACTCAACATCCACAATCCCGGCTCTAGATGCTAGCTCGCTTTTAAGAAACCTCTCCCTAAGAGCATTCCCCTCCTCAGGAGCAAGCCTTGTGATCACAACCAGCTTCACTTCTCTCTTCTGCTGCATCTGGGGAGCTCCCCCGGATAGTAGCCAGACGCCTATAGATGCTGCGATCACTACCACAACTACTATCCCTATGATCAAGGCTCTGCTCGGCATCTAAACACCTAGTAATAATATCCTGATCAGGCTTTATAGAGTGGCTATAGAGTATCTATAGCTGTGGAAGATATTGTAGATAAAAAAGGGTTTTAGTCCTTTCTAGCAACTATTATTTCTATCGTAGATACTCTCGAGGTCCTGCCACCCTCTCTAGAAACTTCTTGGCTGCCGATGTTAATGCTCGTAATAGATAGCTTGTCCTTTAGGAACCTGCTCCTAAGGATCTCTACTGTGTCTACAGCCTTGCTTATAGCCCTTCCCCTAGCCTTTATAACCACCTTGTCCATACCCTGGTTGAACAGTGTTAGGGTGGCTAGGACGTAGTTTATAGCTGGTTTCTTACCCACTAGAACCACGTTCTGGGGCTGCTGAACCATTTCTCCGCCCACCGCAGCCCAGTATATGATGAAGAGCTTAAATATCTTTCCCCGCAAAACGATCGAAGATCTATATTGTCAAAACTAAGATCTATGTGAAATTAGAGACACCCCTTGCCCTTCAGGCCTTTCTAAAGCCTCGTTAGCATCTTCTAGCATGTGTGCCCAGCGATAACCCTTAGCATCCCAGGAATAGAGACTCGGCTGCTCCCACAACCAGTTCTGACCTCCTCCCCGCCCTGAAGGATAAGGCTTTTGGTTGCAAATCTAAATGCTAGTAGGGGTCTCTCACTTCTCAAGGCTATAACGTTGGATTTGATGATCGCTGCACTATTTCCAGTATCTAGGCGGTTCGCTTCTTCTCTTAACCTCTTTCCCTTCCCACGTGAATCTCCAGTACCCTCTTCCGGGATCTTCTAAAGCTATATTTAGCTCGCTTATCATTTTATCGCTCAGCAGAATTTCATCTGCTATAGGCGATATAACGGCGTCAGCTTCAACAAAAGGCATGTCTATATCTTCCACAACTATCTTAACTTTAACAGCCCTCGAGGCCACCCAAACTCTTAGTGGGCCACCTGCTGTGTCAAAGACTGTCTCTTCGAGATTCTTCTCTGGAGGCCATAGGTTAAGTATTTCAGCAGCCTCTATAGGTAGTAGCACCTGCGGGGTTTCGGATTCATACCCGCTGTTTGCTAGGGCACTCGCAACAATCTCTTTTCCATTCCTAGCTATTCTCACCCTCACTCTTACGGCCACATATATCCCTCTTAAAACCTTTTATCCTTCCAACCTTAGTCCTATGATCCCTTATCAGGCCTATAAAAACCCTTCCCATAGTCTGTCCCCACCACTACTTTAGTGCCAAGCTACACTAAAAACTTCTCTTTACGATCAAGAGCTTCAGCAATCAACATAATATCTGCAGAGACAGCTTTTAAAAGGAATCGTCCTGATGCTCTCGTCAATTAGCTTCAGAGAATGTTTTGCAATCTCGAAATCCGATTCAACTGTTACATGTACGCCTCTATCTATATTTGATCGAAGAACCTCACCTTAACACTCTCCTCGCCTCCTGGTGCTATTCTGAGTTTCATATTTGGTTTATAAGGTTTGTCGCCGGGTTCTTCTGTAGAGATCTACAATGCGGTGAGGGTGGAGACCCGAGCGGGACTTACACAGATACCGAGAGGTAAAAGAAAACCTAGGGTGTGGGGTTTCCCCACAGCGATGAACCTGAGGAATCGACGAAGGCGGAACTGTGGGCTGGAGTCGTCCAGTGCGGTGGATGCAAAACGCGGCGAAGCAGTGAAAGCTTTGACTGACACGGTGAAGCCAG